>Ga0164290_1000667_pt1 | contig 94873 bp, 81 predicted proteins | sample Micstemetagenome_FD_108782 | JGI IMG/M metagenome (GOLD analysis project Ga0164290, IMG submission 108782) | Contaminated culture microbial community from soil near Moab, Utah, USA - Microcoleus steenstrupii SON62 (Illumina Assembly) | ecosystem: Environmental > Terrestrial > Soil > Soil crust...
GGGAGCGAAAAGCCTGATCTGGTCGTTCGACCACGATGCCGGTCACTGGGAAGTCATCGGTACCGGCACCGTCTCCGCCGACGGCACCGCCATCATCAGCGACCCCGGCGTCGGCATCCTGGCGCCGGGCTGGCACTTCACAGATCCGGGGGCCACGGTCATCACGACACCTAATCCAAAGTCCCCACCCCCTGATCGAGACAATGACGGTGTTCCCGACGTAGCCGAGCCGCCAGAGGAGGATGAGAAGGAGTATTTGATAACCGTTCGCCTCGATGCAAATGTGTCTGTGTCGCCTGTGACGTTTGCTTTCACCGCGGGACTGACACTTCCTGAATCAGTCGTTGGTGACGGAAATCCCGAGGGGCAGCCATTCGCTTTCGATTCAGAATTTAAATTTCCAGACGATGCAGCTGATGTGAACGTGACCTTCGAGCAGACCTTTCGAGTGTCAGAAAGAGTAGCTGACCTTATCCCATCAGGTGCCCTGAAGTTGTTCGGCTTGCAGTTTGAGATAGAAGTCAGCGCGGCTTTCGGATTAGAGGGTACAATCGACATTACTGGGTTTGAGCAAGAGATTGAGATTGAAGACCTGACAGTGCGCCCGGGAAATGTCGAGCTTTCCGGCAGTTTTCAGGTCGATGCAGGACCATTCTGCTTCTTGCCATTTGATATCGGTGAGTTCATCTGCGACAGTCACGAAACTGGTGCAATCACTCTTGTTGGACCACCGAGCATCGACTTGCCCGACCTCGACGACTTACCCCTGCCATTTACTCCTGTCATTGATTTCCACGATGATTTTTTCCTGGGATTGCAAGCCTCTGTTACTGCTGGAATCACGATTTCACCAACAATCAGCATCTCAAAAATGCCCATTGACGACATTATTCTAGCAGGCATTTCTTCAGAGAGCCCTGTAATCTCTCTGCCCAATATGCAGACTTTGAATGAATCTCGTGATTTGTCACTCACGACAGATGGAAAGCTCTACTATCGCTACGACTTGGATAATGGTTCTTCGTTGATCGGAAGTGCCAACGCTGGTGAGACCATCAGTGAGATTCTGCCTGCCAACTCAGAGTTTTCTCTCTATGTGTTTGCTCCACAGACAAATCGGACATTCTTCACCTCGGGGTCTACAAACGACGCTGGTACAACAACCAACGTGATGGCGAATTTGATTCAGATCGGCGGTTTTGACGCTGATAACGACGGCTTATCGGATTTCGCTGAACACACTCTTGGATCACAGATAGAAGGTAGTGACTCAGACGACGACGGCATCACAGATGGTGCGGAAATCCAGCCAGGCACCAACCCCCTTGATGGCCGTGGGTTCCCGACGGGGGTGATCGCGAGTTTGCCGTTACGTGGGGAAGCAAATGAAGTCGTGCTCGAAGGCTCCACGCTGCAGGGCGATCGGCAGACGGCGTATGTCGCGACGGGCAGCTATGGCCTCGCCATCGTTGATGCCTCTCGGTTCGACAATCCGATCATCCTGGGCCAACTCGATTTGAAGGGGACTGCGACCGATGTCGCCGTCGATGGCGTGCGGCAACTGGCCGCCGTCGCCGCAGGAACCGGCGGCATTTATATTGTCGATGTTTCCGATCCCATGTTGCCACAAGTAGTGCGCACTCTCGATGTGCAGGCCAACCAGCTTGAAGTGTTTGACGGCGTGATTTACGCGGCCGTCGGTGCCGACCTGCAATCGTATGATCTGCTGACAGGCGAACCGCTTCAATCGCTCGATTTGGGGACGGAAACCATCACGGGGCTCGCGCGTGAGGGCGGCTTACTGTACACAATGGATTCCTCGAGGAATCTCGAAGTCGTGGACATCACGGGGTTTGTGATGACTCGTCGTGGGGGCGTGCAACTGACTCACGGCGGCGGGAAGATCACGGTGGGTGGGGGCATCGTGAATGCTTCGCCGGCGAATTACAGCCGCGGGGGCTATGCCACTGCGAATGTTTCGAATCCGGCGGCTCCAGTGCAGATCAGTGCCTCGGACGTGGTCTCGCCCAATATCGCACCGGGCACACTCGCCATTCCCAACGGATCAGGACGGGGACTGGTCATCGGCCAGCCTGGTTCGAGCGGACAGGTTTATGTGGTCGACATGACCAACCCGACGAATACCGATGTTGCCGGTGCTCAGTTCATTACCCGCTTTGATTTGCCAGGCACGCCGCAAAGTGCGGCAATTGGTGCCGGTATCGGATTCATCGCCACGGGTTCGCGTGGCCTGCAGGTGGTCAACTATCTCCCCTTTGATACCCAGCGCACGGCCCCCACGCTGACCGCGAATTTCGCCAGTCTCGATGTCGATGCCGGGACCGCGGGCATCCAAGTCGTGGAAGGCTCCACGATCAGTCTGCCCGTGCAGTTGAGCGACGATGTGCAGGTCCGCAATGTGGAACTGCTGCTCAATGGTCAGGTTGTCGAGAACGATGTGTCGTTTCCATTCGATCTCGCCGCCAACATGCCCAATCTGGCCGCCGGAAGCACCACGGCGACACTGCAGGTCCGTGCGACAGACACCGGTGGCAATGTCACGCTCTCGCCGCTGACGACAGTCAATTTGGTTGCCGACACAACGCCCCCCACCATCATCAGCATTATGCCGGCCGATGGGGCGTTGCGTTTTCAGGGACTCAACACGGTGCGGTTGCAGTTCAGTGAGCCGGTTGATTCCGCGACGATCAACGGTTCCACCATCCGCCTGACACCATCGGGCGGGGGCAGCAGCCTCGTGCCAGTCGACATCCAATTTCGGGCGCGTGGCACGGAAGCGGTCGTCACATTCGACCTGCAAGCACTCGGCATGTACGACCTGAATATCAATCGCGATGGCATTCAGGACCGCGCGGGCAATGCTGTCGGAGGAGGCTCGCTGGCGCGGACGCTCAATATCGTTGCGGATCCGGACCCGGGTGACTTCCTCGGCGGTGCCCTCAATGTGGGAGAACTGAGTACCACACCATTCACGTTCTCGGACCGCATCGGCAAAGACGCCATCGATCAACCAGATTCGGTCGATGTGTTCCGCTTCACCCTGGCGGCCGACAAAAACGTGACTTACAGCCTCTCGGGCCTCACGAAGCAGATGCGGGCAGAGTTGTATGTGGATGGCAATCAGGACGGTCAGTTCAACTCCAATGAATTGATCGAAACGCGATTCATCAGCACGTCAGGAACTGTCACGGAACCCTTGTCCGCGGGCGAGTATTTCCTGAGGCTGACTCCCAACAATTCCAACGACGATACCAATTACACTTTGAACTTGTCCGCAGCGGCGCTCCCCGGTGACGATGGCCAAAACGATCCTGGAGCGACCATCACCACGGCCCGCAACTTGGGGACACTGAGCAGTACACCCGTCACTTTGGTCGATACCGTCCGCACCTTCGATGTCGACGTCTACAGGTTCACGATCACCAGCGACAGTAACGTGACCGCCGCGTTCACAGGGATCGATGAGTCGACAATCATTTCGATTCTGGTCGATGGCAACAATAACGGCCTGTTCGAGAGCAACGAGAATGTCGAAGCCCGTTTCACCAGCACTGGCCTGACCATCACCGAACCGCTCTCGGCGGGTACGTACTACCTGTATGTCGAACCCAACGGCAGCAGTACCAATACCGCCTACACGCTCAATCTGTCCACTACCGCGCTCCCCGGCGACGACGGCCAGAACGATCCCGGTGACACCATCGCCACAGCCCGCAACCTGGGGACACTTTCCAACACACCGGTGACCGTCGTCGATACGGTACGTACCTACGACTCCGACGTCTATAAGTTCACCATCAATAGCGACAGTCTGGTCACTGCGGAGTTCCTGGGAATCAGCGAAGGGACGGATTTCGAAATCTTCTTCGACGCGATTAACATCGGCCAGTTTGATCAGGGGACAGAACTTGTAGAGTCGCAGTACAAGTCGAGCGGCATACTCAACATGACGGAGCCGTTGTCGGCTGGGGTCTATTACCTGCGAGTGCGTCCCGACTTAGACAGCGGCAATACCGCCTACACGCTCAGTCTGTCGGCGACTGCGATCCCCGGCGACGACGGCCAGAACGATCCCGGAGCCACCATCGCCACAGCCCGCAACCTGGGGACTCTTTCCAACACACCGGTGACCGTCGTTGATACGGTACGTACCTACGACACTGACGTCTACAAGTTCACGATCAACAGCGACAGCCTGGTCACTGCGGAGTTCAGCGGGGTCACCGAAAGCCTATCGGTAGGCCTTTATTTTGATGCTGGTGGCAATGACGCATTCGATAATCACGAACTGCTTCAGTCGCAGACGGTCACATCGGCATTGAGTTTATTAGAACCACTAATGGCCGGAACCTACTATCTGCGAGTGGCACCGTCATCGAGTACTGGAAACACGAGTTTTTCTGTGAGCCTGTCACAGCAAGCCGTCCAGATGGCCCCTCCTGCTGGATTCTTTGGCACGGAATTCACCAAAATTACCTTCGACGATTTGCCAGCGGGCACGACGGTGGCGTCACAATACCAATCATCCGGCATTAACTTTTCCATCGCGGAACCTGGCGAGATTGAAGCAGGCGGACTTGGCAATAATACGGATGCGACATCCGGCTTCAACAGTCTGTTCTGGCGGAAGAGCCAAAGCGGTGATCCAGGCGTGTGGCTGATTGTCGATTTTGTCGACAACATGTTTACGAGTCTTCCAACCGCCGTGGGATTCATGGCCACCGATACGCCGAATTCCCCGATGACAGCCGTGGCCTACAATGCCGCAGGAGTCGAAGTCAGTCGGTTCACCACGCTCAACACCTTTGATAGTTCTGCTTCGCCGGTCGCTACGCAAAAAGAAGATCAGTTCGTTGGCTTGACGAGTAGCCAGGGAATCAGTCGGATCGAGATCCGTGCCGAACGGCATAGCAACGGATCGATTGTCGGGGCAGAAATTGACGACTTGCAGTTCAACCGGCGGCTTGTCATTCCCGAAAGCCCTGTTGCCGTCGCCAATTTTCAATTTCAGAATAATCTGAGTTCAACTGTCGGAACGAGTTCACTGGCAGCGGTAGGAACAGGCACGTATCTGACAGACACAGTGCTGGGACAGAGCCGTACGGTGTACTCCTTTGCCGCTGGCAACGGACTGCAATTGAACACGAACGGGTTGATTCCGAACAACAATTACACGGTCGAACTTGTCTTTCGATTTGACGACACCAGTGGTTATCAGAAAGTCCTCGACTTCGCCAATCGCCAATCAGATGGTGGATTGTACGTTCTGAATGGGGCCTTGAATTTCTATCAGGCATCGGGATCAGGGGGAGTCGTTCCCACTTCGCAATACATTCATCTCGTGGCTCGTCGTTCCAGTGCCACGAATGAGTTTACGGCCTGGATCGGCGGATCGCCGGTCATCAGCTTTGTGGACTCCAGTTCAATTGCTGCTGTATCCATTGCGAATTTATTGCATCTGTTTGTCGACGACTCGGTCACTGGCGGTGAAATCGCTCCGGGTCGAGTTGCCCTGTTACGCGTCTATAATCAGGCCTTATCGACCGATCAGATTCAACTGCTCGCGAACAACCCCTTTGCGGCTGCGATTGTTGTGGCAAAATCAGAATCGCAGGAGAGTCCGTCAGAATCCATTCCGAAGTTTTCCGTCAACTCACAGGTGGAATCCGTAATTCCATTCCGGTCACTGTATCAGTTCACAGCCGTTGGCAGCCATGAGTCTGACCGACGAGTGGCAGCCAAGGTCAGTGATTCAACGACTGCATCAGCAGCGAACACCTCAACGAACCGATTCAACCGTACTCGACGTCGCGACTGGTATGCCACTGCGAGCACGCTGGAGCGTGAGCCATCGCAATGATCGCCTCAGTTCGCGAAGTTGCTTGACGTCATGCTCCAAGGGAACCATGCGATTTCAATTGAAGCAATCGGCTGGTTACGTACACATCACCTTTGGAGCGCGGCCCGGGTTGGACAAACGCGAAGCTGAGTGGATTGCGCAGCGCTTGGGGCTGTGACGCCGGGTTCGCAGGGGATTCCGAGTTCCAGCCTGTTGTTTCAGTGCCCTTTTGGTTGGGCTTGGGGCTGTGACGAGTTTCAGCGACCGCTTGTTAGGTGGGAGCAACTTGGTTTCAGTGCCCTTTTGGTTGGGCTTGGGGCTGTGACATCGCAACGTTTTGGTGGTCGGCCGAAAGTCCCTACGTCGTTTCAGTGCCCTTTTGGTTGGGCTTGGGGCTGTGACATCGGGTCAGGGCGGGGCGGGGCAGGCTCCGGCTTGTTTCAGTGCCCTTTTGGTTGGGCTTGGGGCTGTGACTGATCGGTTCGGCGAAGTCCTGATCGTCGATGAGTGTTTCAGTGCCCTTTTGGTTGGGCTTGGGGCTGTGACCGACCTGCTCTCTGGGACGGCTTTACAGGGTGCCCGTTTCAGTGCCCTTTTGGTTGGGCTTGGGGCTGTGACCAACGTGCTCCGTGCTTTGCGTCAGCATCTCTGCTGTTTCAGTGCCCTTTTGGTTGGGCTTGGGGCTGTGACGTAGTCGATCACAAACGGCCGCCACGCCGCATTCCAGTTTCAGTGCCCTTTTGGTTGGGCTTGGGGCTGTGACCTCGATCTGTGGCATCCGGAGGACAATTACTCCCACGTTTCAGTGCCCTTTTGGTTGGGCTTGGGGCTGTGACCAAGCGTTTCCGGGTCCGGCAGCATTGCGAATTTGCAGTTTCAGTGCCCTTTTGGTTGGGCTTGGGGCTGTGACGGAGATTCCAGACCGCCTGGACGATCGAGGCTTCCGTTTCAGTGCCCTTTTGGTTGGGCTTGGGGCTGTGACGGCAAGGCGGAAACGATGTCGACGATTTTTATTGACGAGTTTCAGTGCCCTTTTGGTTGGGCTTGGGGCTGTGACGTCACGACTCCATCTTCCACCCCCCAGCATTGCATAGCTGTTTCAGTGCCCTTTTGGTTGGGCTTGGGGCTGTGACAGTTGGTTCCACCAGATCAGGCCGCGACGGCACAGTTTCAGTGCCCTTTTGGTTGGGCTTGGGGCTGTGACTGGGCAATGTCCACGATGTCGATCGAGGCGGGATCGTTTCAGTGCCCTTTTGGTTGGGCTTGGGGCTGTGACTATATGCAGTTCGTGTGGCGAACTGGCTGGTTCGTTGTTTCAGTGCCCTTTTGGTTGGGCTTGGGGCTGTGACGTCCCCCGATGAGGGCTGGTACGGGGAGACCAGCGATGTTTCAGTGCCCTTTTGGTTGGGCTTGGGGCTGTGACGCAACCGGAAAGCATGATTTCCGTCGGAGTCACGAAGTTTCAGTGCCCTTTTGGTTGGGCTTGGGGCTGTGACAGCCGATCGGAGAGCCGCGAGGACTATGTGCCGAAGTTTCAGTGCCCTTTTGGTTGGGCTTGGGGCTGTGACGGCCGAGCCCGCGCCGGTCAGCAGGTTGCCGTGGTGTTTCAGTGCCCTTTTGGTTGGGCTTGGGGCTGTGACTGAATTGCTATGGCTAAGAAGGGGCAAAAGTCTCACGTTTCAGTGCCCTTTTGGTTGGGCTTGGGGCTGTGACGCACCACACGTGCGGCCCGACCGGTGCCGATCCGTTGTTTCAGTGCCCTTTTGGTTGGGCTTGGGGCTGTGACTCACGGTCACCATCGACCAGCAAGCGGCTGATGAGTTTCAGTGCCCTTTTGGTTGGGCTTGGGGCTGTGACAATCCGCTTTACCCGCCGAAGCCCATCGGGCGTAGGAGTTTCAGTGCCCTTTTGGTTGGGCTTGGGGCTGTGACGAGTTTGTTCGCGACTACCAGTATTACCGGCATGATGGTTTCAGTGCCCTTTTGGTTGGGCTTGGGGCTGTGACATAGGCCATGTCACCCAGTGAAGATCCGACTCCACGTTTCAGTGCCCTTTTGGTTGGGCTTGGGGCTGTGACGGGATCAAACTCGGCGGTTCGGCTCAGCTCAAAGAGGTTTCAGTGCCCTTTTGGTTGGGCTTGGGGCTGTGACGGCCGCAAGCCCCCTATCTCGATTCGTTACTGGAGTGTTTCAGTGCCCTTTTGGTTGGGCTTGGGGCTGTGACAAACCATCCCTCTGAAGCCAGCACGGCAGCCGTATCAGTTTCAGTGCCCTTTTGGTTGGGCTTGGGGCTGTGACGCCAGTCGGGGTCATTGAAGTCGGCACCTTCGTCGTGGGTTTCAGTGCCCTTTTGGTTGGGCTTGGGGCTGTGACATTCCCGCAAGCAGATGAGCGCGTTGTACGACGCTGCCGGTTTCAGTGCCCTTTTGGTTGGGCTTGGGGCTGTGACACCCGCGACTTGTGGGATGTGCTGATGACCGCGATGTTTCAGTGCCCTTTTGGTTGGGCTTGGGGCTGTGACGCCAATCGGCAAAAAGCGAGCGTGAGGTTTCCACGTTTCAGTGCCCTTTTGGTTGGGCTTGGGGCTGTGACGTGATGCGTTTCATTCTCGAAATCATCGGCTGGGATACGTTTCAGTGCCCTTTTGGTTGGGCTTGGGGCTGTGACTCGAGATGTGGCACTACCCGGCCGGCAACCAAATGTTTCAGTGCCCTTTTGGTTGGGCTTGGGGCTGTGACCCCGACTGATGGCGATGTCCGCCCTCAGCACTGCGAGTTTCAGTGCCCTTTTGGTTGGGCTTGGGGCTGTGACTTCTCAGCAAGCGACGTTGCTACCCGGTCGAGATGTTTCAGTGCCCTTTTGGTTGGGCTTGGGGCTGTGACCCGAACGCTGTCGTGAGCGATGAGTGGTCGCTGCTAACAGTTTCAGTGCCCTTTTGGTTGGGCTTGGGGCTGTGACAGCACTTTAATCGACTCCAGAATCGGCATCGTTCCGGTTTCAGTGCCCTTTTGGTTGGGCTTGGGGCTGTGACCGGACTGCCAATTCCGCGATGCAGCAGTCCTATCCTGTTTCAGTGCCCTTTTGGTTGGGCTTGGGGCTGTGACTGCCGATGCCCATTGCTTGACTCCTGGATAGTCTGTTTCAGTGCCCTTTTGGTTGGGCTTGGGGCTGTGACCGAAGCGATTTGAGATCAAACAACTCCTGTTCGATCCGGTTTCAGTGCCCTTTTGGTTGGGCTTGGGGCTGTGACCGAACGCGGGCCGAACAGCTTGCCAAGGGGGCAAAGTTTCAGTGCCCTTTTGGTTGGGCTTGGGGCTGTGACCCGCCAGAAAACAGAAGATCGCGGCCCTTGAGCTGGTTTCAGTGCCCTTTTGGTTGGGCTTGGGGCTGTGACGACGATGATGGCAAGGACGACCCGCAGGTGTTCAAGGTTTCAGTGCCCTTTTGGTTGGGCTTGGGGCTGTGACAAGATTATCGCGGATATGCACTCGATGTTGAGTGGGGTTTCAGTGCCCTTTTGGTTGGGCTTGGGGCTGTGACGCTGAGGTCTGACATGATCAACAGCGGCGGAACGAAGGTTTCAGTGCCCTTTTGGTTGGGCTTGGGGCTGTGACTTTGCAGTTCGGTGTTCTCGCGGCGATACCGGGCCAGTTGTTTCAGTGCCCTTTTGGTTGGGCTTGGGGCTGTGACCTGGCCCTGTTGCCGCGATGATGTGGTCCACGCATGTTTCAGTGCCCTTTTGGTTGGGCTTGGGGCTGTGACATCTGCATCATCCCCGATTTCGTTGAGGCTCCATGCGTTTCAGTGCCCTTTTGGTTGGGCTTGGGGCTGTGACCCACGGCACGCGTCAGAACCGTCAATACATCAAACGCTGTTTCAGTGCCCTTTTGGTTGGGCTTGGGGCTGTGACAAGAAATGATCGTTGATCTGCGACCGTTGATCGTGGCGTTTCAGTGCCCTTTTGGTTGGGCTTGGGGCTGTGACTATCGAGACTCACGCGGCTATGCGGTTGTCAACTCGGCGTTTCAGTGCCCTTTTGGTTGGGCTTGGGGCTGTGACAGCGGGAAAAAGACGTTTCTCAACAAGTTGGCGTGTTTCAGTGCCCTTTTGGTTGGGCTTGGGGCTGTGACCAGTGATCTCCGTAGCTGTGACACGGTCGTTGATCGGTTTCAGTGCCCTTTTGGTTGGGCTTGGGGCTGTGACTCTAGGGCGGTGATGGCGGTGATGGCGGTGATGGGTTTCAGTGCCCTTTTGGTTGGGCTTGGGGCTGTGACTAGTCCTTATGTCGCTGCTGTGGCGTCCTGCTGTGGTTTCAGTGCCCTTTTGGTTGGGCTTGGGGCTGTGACCGCAATGGAGCGGCTGACCACGAAGCCTGATGCGGGTTTCAGTGCCCTTTTGGTTGGGCTTGGGGCTGTGACACAACAGCAGATGGAGCGACTACAGCAAGGCATTCGTTTCAGTGCCCTTTTGGTTGGGCTTGGGGCTGTGACCCAACGCGGTGCCGAGTTGCCACCAGGGCTGCCAGAGTTTCAGTGCCCTTTTGGTTGGGCTTGGGGCTGTGACCACAGACACGCTGGGCCGCTGGCGTATCCACTGCAACAGTTTCAGTGCCCTTTTGGTTGGGCTTGGGGCTGTGACTCGAGCCGCGACACCACGACTGGCTCTATGCGCCACAGGCGTTTCAGTGCCCTTTTGGTTGGGCTTGGGGCTGTGACTCGCCGTTGCTGGCCCATTGATACTCCCCACCGTCGGTTTCAGTGCCCTTTTGGTTGGGCTTGGGGCTGTGACGGCCACCGTCGGGAGGCTGGCGAACATCGCAGCGGGTTTCAGTGCCCTTTTGGTTGGGCTTGGGGCTGTGACTTCCAGCACTGATCCAAAGGACCCGGAGGCGGTCGTTTCAGTGCCCTTTTGGTTGGGCTTGGGGCTGTGACGGGAAAATCTTCGGCGACAGCCCCATTGCGATACTGTTTCAGTGCCCTTTTGGTTGGGCTTGGGGCTGTGACGCCGTCAGTCGCCGCAGCTCATCGGGCGGAACCTGGTTTCAGTGCCCTTTTGGTTGGGCTTGGGGCTGTGACGCTGAAACGGTTAGCGGCGATGGCGAATCTCAAATGTTTCAGTGCCCTTTTGGTTGGGCTTGGGGCTGTGACTCATGCCCGGGAAATCGATCAGCCCCGCTTCGCCGTCGGTTTCAGTGCCCTTTTGGTTGGGCTTGGGGCTGTGACTCTCGCAGTTGCGGGAACATGTACGCGGCCGCACCGAGTTTCAGTGCCCTTTTGGTTGGGCTTGGGGCTGTGACGTTGCCGGGCTTTGCCTTCCCCAACCCGGTGAATGTTTCAGTGCCCTTTTGGTTGGGCTTGGGGCTGTGACGATAGCAGCCCGCGAAGAGGTAGCAACTCTTCGCGTTTCAGTGCCCTTTTGGTTGGGCTTGGGGCTGTGACCTTCGTGCCCCCCAGTTCGAGATTGCCAGTCCCGCTGTGTTTCAGTGCCCTTTTGGTTGGGCTTGGGGCTGTGACCTATCGCGGGGCATCGAGCTGGGCAAGACTGGCTGTGTTTCAGTGCCCTTTTGGTTGGGCTTGGGGCTGTGACTGCCGTGGAGACGATGTGCGTACAGAGGCAGCTTGGTTTCAGTGCCCTTTTGGTTGGGCTTGGGGCTGTGACCGCCGGGGGTGGCAACTACAGCGTGCCGGTTGACGTCGGTTTCAGTGCCCTTTTGGTTGGGCTTGGGGCTGTGACGCTTGGCGACTCCGACAGCGAGAAAGTGAAGTATGAGTTTCAGTGCCCTTTTGGTTGGGCTTGGGGCTGTGACGCTAACCTGCAACTCGATGTAGGCAATGCGTTCAATCGTTTCAGTGCCCTTTTGGTTGGGCTTGGGGCTGTGACCCTGCTGGCCCGGAACCGCAAGTCAGCAATCGCGACGTTTCAGTGCCCTTTTGGTTGGGCTTGGGGCTGTGACCTTGCGATCCTCTCGGCACGCTGTGCGGTAGTGTCGTTTCAGTGCCCTTTTGGTTGGGCTTGGGGCTGTGACTTATCTGTAAGTAGTTTCACGGCAAGGTGTTGCGGGTGGTTGGTTGCCGCAATTATTCGCAAACATGACTTCTGCATGATTTCCGGGTCTGTTTGCGAATTCTTGTGGATGGGGCGATATCACTTGTTGGTTCCCGAAAGACTCCGCAGGCATGCCGTTCCCAAACAACCAGACCACTCCGTCATATCAATTTGGCAGCCGACGTTCAATCACCATGTGGGGGTTGTCGCCCATTTGTGGTGATGTCGAGGAGATGCGGGGCAGGTCTCACGGATCTTGTGACGGAAACCGCAGAGTTCACACGTCGCCGCAGAAGTGGCGGTATTCGCAGTCGATGCAGCGGGCGGGCAGGGGGCTGGGCGGTGGCATCAGTTCCTGGCAGATGGTGTTGCGTAGCGCCTGCATGGTCTTCCAGGTGAGATCGCGCAACGGGCCATCGATCGGGATCTGGTCGACCGTGTCTTCAGGCAGGCGGACAACGTATCCATGCGGCACGGCGATGCCGAAGAATTCTTCCAGCAACAGGGCATAGCCGGCGAGTTGCAGGCGATGGTTCAAGCGGGCGGGTCCGTGTGTGAATTTGATTTCGATAGGGAAGCGCTGCGTGCCGGTGCGCAACAGCATGTCGAGTTTGCCCGAGAGTCCTAACGCGGGGGAGTACAGGGCGACGTTGGCTTCGATGTGGCCGTGTTTCCAACCAAAGGCCCGCAACGTGCGTCGCTTTTGCAGGCGCTGTTGACGATGTTCCTTGGCCAGCCCCTGCCGCATTTTGAACGACTCGACTTTGCCGACCGGGCAGACGTGGGTCCACCACACCACACGGGGGCAATAGACCCATTGGCGCAGGTCGGAGACGCGGAGGATGGGCGTGGGATCTTCACGGGGTTGGGCCAGCGGTAGGAGGTTCATGCGGCGGCTCCGTCAGGAGTTTGAGAGGCGGAAGTTCGAGCGGCGGCGGTTCGATGAAGACGTTGATCCAATGTTCGCAGTCGGCGGCACACACGGGGATGAGGGCAATCGAACCGCCATACACTTCGATGAGGCTTTCGAGAATCAGGGCCAGTTCTTCGCGGCGATTGCGGGTGAGTCGTCCGTGAAAGGCGCTGTATTGAAAACGGACCAGGCCGAAGTCGAGACACTTTTCGCTGACCTTGGTGCGCGTGCGGTCGTGCGGAATGTCGTAGAGGACGACGGTGGTGGTTTCGAGTTGGGGCATGGGGAGGGTTAAGGGTTAAGGGTTGAGAGTTAAGGGTTGAGGGTTGAGGGTTGAGGGTTGAGGGTTGAGGGTCTTAGCCCCCGGTGAGTCACCGGGGGCCGTGCGCTTCAAACCGTATCGATGACATATCCATATCGATTGTCCATCGCCCCCCGGTCAATGACCGGGGGCTAAGACCTTCAGCCACTGCCTTACCAACGACTCGCGAATGAACGATAGATTCTTTCGCCGCGGACGGCGACGGCGAGGTGTCGGGCTTGATTCTGGATGATCGTGCCCAGTGGCCAGCGTTTGCCTTCATAGGGCACGGGGGTGGATAACCGTTCCAGCACACGGTCGGCGACCAGTTTACGCGTGGCGGACGTTAAGCCGTGGGCATCGGTTTCCAACAGCGAGCCCTGATTGACGATTGCCAGCACGGCCCGATCGACCACGGGGGCACGGAACTCTTCGACCAGGTCGAGCACCAGTGCTGGCTTGCCAGGGCGATCGACATGCAGGAACCCGGCGTACAACTCCAGCCCGGCATTCACCACCGCCGCCGATACCTGGCCATACAGAATGCCATAGCCATAGTTGAGCGCACTGTTGACGGGATCGATGGCGCCACGGGTTTCGCGACCGGGAAATTCCACGCGGCCGTCCAGCAGGATCTTCACTCCTTCCCAATACAGGCGGGCCCCGGTCCCTTCGTATCCCATCAATTTGTCACGGACGCAATCGAGTTCGGCGGCTTCAAAATCTTTGAGTTGCTTCCGCAGATGGGCCATGGAGGCGATCTTTTTACTGAGCTGATCAAACCGTGCCGAGTCGGTCCCCCTCAGATACTTGCCCGAGTATTGCAGTTGATGCTTCTGGTTTCGCAATTTGCCTCGAATGAATTCGACCGCCAGTTGCACGCCCAGTGGCGTGGTGTACGCCGCGAGTTGCGAGCGGCGGGTTTGGACGGTGCCCCCCAAGCCCGGGGCACTCAATTGGGCGACGGGTTGACCGCGGCGACTGAGGAACGACAGCCCAATGCCGCGTTCGACCAGGGCTTCGATCAGATCGCTGCTGACGGTGACACCCCGTCCCGAAACCGTGACACTCCGCAAGCGCGACAGCGGCACCACCTGTTCGCACCATTCGCCATCGCGGGGCGACGTTGTGCTGCCTGTGATTTCCTGTAGTTGGCCTGTTAACCGTGTTGCCGGTGTCGCACGCACCGTTGCTGCACCCAGGGGTTCGGTCGCCCAGAGATCGCGGAGTTGCGCGATCGCATCGTCAACAGGATGAATAGCCAGGGCCGGTCGATGCTCTTCCGCTGGGACGTTATCGACCACATCACTGGTGAGAATCGTCGACGCATCGGTGCGCTCGACAGGCACGAGGGTGGACTGAGCAGCGTCTGGGTTGCGCCAACGGACGACCATGCGTTCCGAGCGCTTGCCGAGAAACGTGCCAAAGACATCGATCACCAGATCGGCCGGATGTTCCACCAGTTGCGCCGGAGGAAATAATGGCATGGCAGTCTCCGTGGATCGAAGGTTGAAGTTTGATGAGCCGCGAGGCGCACGCCGAGCGCTGCCCCGGAGCGGTCCCAGGCGTCCATTAGCCATCTTGCATCCGCACGATGAACAAGCCGGGTACACATGTCGGTTCGCAGCCGGGCGGACACCCTTGCAGGAACTTCGGTTGTGCGATCTCCGGGTGCTGTTCTAACCAGTCCTGATAGGCTCTCTGGATCTCGCCGTGTTTGCCAAACCGTGCCGCGAGGGTGTTCCAGCAGTGCGGCGACAACCGGTTGAACTGGACAATGCCGGGGAATGCGTTGATGCGCACCGCGACTTCATGGTAGGCCCGCAGTAATTCGTCGTCGGTATAGACCTTGGCCAGGGTCTTGCGGGGGGGTAAATCGGCCGCCCGTCGCAGTTCGGTCCAGCTTCTCCAGCGATCGTAAATGTAGTAGTAAGGAATGCCGGTCGCTGCGCGGAAATCGAACAGCGTGACATTCGGCCCCTGCTTTCGAACCAGTTTCCGCAACGCCAGCAGCAGCGATTTTCGCGTCGGCCTGGACATAGACACCCCCCGCCCACAACAGCCCGGCAACCGCGCACCCCGTGCGCGATCTCCCTACTATTACGGCGGCGGTTTCGTCCCCTTTCCCAAACATCGCAGCCCTCCGTGTGAAGAAAGCCTGTGATCGATCAGGTGTGGTCTTCGGTCACCTCGGGGCGTTCGTCGCGGCGCGGTGTCTCGTAACGGGTAAAGGATCGAGCCGCTTCCACACGGCGGTAAGGCAACAGCGTGGAAATCAGGACGCGATGCTTGCCGTGTTTGATATCCTTGTCGTGGTACGTACTGATCCGTTCAAAACCGTCGCGGTCAGCACACAGATCGGCACCGAAATCGTCCAGATACTGGGTCACTCCGTAGGCCCCCAGTTCGATCGTTTTATCCGAGGCACCATCCGGCAGCGAATACCCCGACGGAAGTTCTTCCAGCACCTGCGACTCGATGAACTGGAAGAACGAGCCTCGTTTGCCGAAGTAGTTGATGTGCATCGCGGCTTCGGTCGCAGCGGCGAGGTCGTCGTCGTTCCAGGCACTGGCATCGATCGCAATGGCCATCTGCCCAGCGTAAAACACCAGTTCGCGATAGGCGATGGTGGGGACATATTGACCGGCATCGGCTCCGCGTTCTTCTTGCCGGATTTTGATGAACGTATTTTGCACCACGCACGCTGAAGGCGGCCGAAAGCGAATGCGGCAGCCCTTAACCCGTTCATACATGGCCTTCGCCGCCACGAGTGTCGCGTACCGGAACACGGCATCGATCAACGCCATTTTCACGGCATACGGCGTGGGCAAGAGCAGCGTCTTGCCCCCCTTGCTCATGCTGTAGGTGGAACGCAGCGTGAATAGCGAAACCGGCTCGTAGATCAGCACCAGCCAGCGAGGTTGGGCTGGTGCTACGCTCGCCGCTGCCGGAGTCGCGACCTGGGAACTTCGTCGTTTGGCCATGGGAAATCCTCACTCTGCCAGATCGTTACGGGCCGCCAGATCCACCATGTGCTGGGTGAACTCTGCCAGATTCTCGAACGACAGCACCGTTAATGCCGGTTCGCAGCGCAGACGGTTGAGTTGCTCGCAAGTGGCGGTGATCTGCTGCCGATAATTCGGGTTGAGCGCGCTCAGTGAAGGGGCCGGCAGCGAACTCGTGGAGATGACGAGGGCTCCCTTGAAATCGACCAGGTGCGGCAACTGTGTGTTGCGATGCGCGCCGTTCATGCGAATGAAGGTGTTCATGACACTCACGATCAGCCCCTGGATGCGCGCCTGTCGGGGGGCGGGATCAATCGCGTATCCCAAGGTGATGTCGTTACGACCAACTCGCAGAGGATCGATGTTGAGCACCATGGCATAGACGCCCGACGAGGCTGGTCGGTGGAAAATATTCTGACCCAGGTTCTCGCCGGTTCCCGAACCCTTGCCACGCCCCTCGGCGACATACTTCACGTGGAAATACGATTCGGTACGGGTCTTCTCGGGGATGCCGACCGCCCAGCCAAATTCAACGCACGACTTGCGGGCAATCGAACGGGCCTTGCCGATTTCGCTGGTGATCAGAATCCCCTCGGCATCGTCCAGCGTGCAGCGCTGCAAGGCCTTCCCCAGGATGGTTGAATCGGGAGTCTCCTTGGTGAATTCCGGATTCTTTGTAAATTCCTCATCAGCACAGATGCGATTGGCATCGAACTTCTGACACGCTTTGCACAGGGGTAAGGTGTGCTCCAGGGCGTACTGATACAAATGCTCGGCCTGGATGTGCTTCAGCATGTCGCCCGAGACTGCATTCACCGTATGCAACTCGCCCTTTTGATCGACAATGTCGACCATGCGGGTCATCAGGGCGTTGCCTTCAGCCCCTTCGTTGTTGAGTGCATGCAAATCGAGCGTGGCTTCGCCACAGATGCTGATCGAACGGACGGCCATGGAAAAACTCCCGTTTGTAAAGTGAACAAAAACCAGGTCATGTTGATCGTGGTGCGTTACACCGTTGCGAGTTCCGCGGCTTCCGGTTCCTCTTTTGTGCCGACAGCTTCCGCCCGCGCGAATCCATAGGCCAGGAGCAGCATGCCGACGAGTCCTGCATGATATTTCGCGGTCAGGCAGACAATGTCGTCGAGGTCCGATGCCGTCACCTGATGGCCCCTGCCTTTCAGCCGGTTGACCACTTCCCAATTCTGCTGCTGCACAAAGTCAGAGAGCTCGGCGAGAAACTCGGTATCTCCCGATTTGATGCGTTGTTTCCAGCGTTGCGCCAGTCCAAAGCGAACTTCCCGGTTGCTGTTTTTCATGCTCACGGCGTAGACCGTCGTATTGCGGATCGCACGGGCGATGCTTTGAAATCCGGGGGACTCAATAATCTCTTTCACTTCGGGATATCCCTTGGTCAGAAGTTGATGGAGAATTGACACACGAAACGGAATGGCGAAGTCATTGGCGGCCTGCTTCCGCAGCAGCCACGGGGCAAAGCTGGCATGGAATTCCAGCAGGTCGCTCAACTCTCCCGATGTCAGCCAGCGGCGGTACTTCTGCAGCAGTTCGACATCGTCGGAATGCTTCTCCTGCAAGGCGGACAAGGGGCCATAGTCGCCCTTGCCCGTTCCCGTGCCATACGGTTCCTGACAAATTTCAAGATACGCATTCGCATCGTCACGCGTTTCAATCGTGAACCACCCCGGCAACGGCAACAGGGAATCGTTCATTAAGGCGGCGGCGGTCCCCAGACTCTTGAAAAACGCCAGACGCAACCCGCGGATGATTCGGTTGGGCTTGCGACCCATGAGAGAAAACCCGCCCTCTGCGATGGCATCGCTGCGTGTCACCAGAATTTGCAGCAAACGCAGCGTCGCCTCGATATCGAGACGCACAATGCCCCACAAACTCAGGTTGCGGAGTTCGATCCGTAGCTTCTCGACGTGCTCCGATGAAATGTCGCCCGGTTCGATCACAAAAAACTTGAAATCGTCTCCCGAACGATACCCTAACATCGAAGCCCACAAACCACGGAGCTTCATCCACTCATCAAACGTGTCGACCAGATTAAATCCCCCGGCACTTTTCGCGATGGTCTTCGCGGCATGCACCCCTTTACCGGTACTGGGATTGAGAATCTGACTATTCGACCAGTCGGCCTTCAACTCTGCGGGACGTCCCTGGACGCGTTCCTTGACGACACTCAGGCATTCGTCCGGATGCTCTACGATCCAGTGAAACAGCGACTTGTCGCTCATCCACCCCTTGCGCATCGATTCGATGATCGCACAGAACCGGTACTCAGGATCATTCCCCGCGACGGGAAGTTCATTCACTTCTTCAAGAGCTTCTTCTACTCTTCGTCGCGCAGCCGATGAACCTGACTTTTTGCTTGCATCCGCCAAAGCCTTCTCCGCCTCATAGTCCAAGACCGTGCCTTGGACGGGGCGTGGACCATCCTTCGCTTGTCGCCAGATGAAGCAGAAACCCGGTGCTGGGGCCGTCCAGTCGTCCGCATCGACGCCCTTGGGGCAACTCACCAGATATGCCGTTCCAATATCTTCGATACGCGCGGATTTCTTCCGGAGTTCCGCCAGCAGCGTGGCATAGCCCATCGCGCACAGCGTATCGGCATACGTTCCGGTCTTCTTGGGCACTATGAGGTCCAAATTACTGCTCCTGAAAGCTGTTCTGATCCGCAATGCGTAATCGTCGCACAAAGTACAGGTACAACGGCCAGGCCGCCGCATACTCCTCGGTGGTGGCTGTCAGAATCTCGTCGCCAAACTCTTCCTGTGTCACCGAGTCCGGCAAATCACACAACGTGACAGCTTCCGGTTCCCACTCCAATGTCTCCGCCACAGACTGCCGGGCCTGCGGGATCAAGCGGAAATCGGACAGCCCGGCCGTGAAGGTGCCGTGATGTCGCACGATCGCAGAAACCGCTGCCAGTACACACGCCGGATCGGTTTGACTCTCGAAGGCCTGCATCAACAGATGCGTTGCCGCATAGGCCCCTTCCGCAGCATGTGGTGGCCGCTTGGGTATACGTTTTCCCTGGTCGATGCTGGGGTCATAGTCGGTATGCGCCAGGGGCGGTCGTGGTTCCGCCACGGGACTTTCTTTTTCTGCCTGCCATGTCCAGACGGCCTGCTGCCAACCTACGGAGAGCTTGCCGATGTCGTGCAGCCGATAAAGCAGGTCTACCCACCTAGCAAGTTGCGTCGGAGTAATATTCAACACTTCCGCCAGTCGCGCGGCGGCCACGGCATGGTCGGCATCGCGCTTCGCCCCCGCCGCACGCACCCGGCGAATGTGTTCCGCATAGGTTTCTTTTTTGTACGAGTAACGGACCACCTGTTGCCGCACACGAGTCTGCACAGGCTCGGCTTTCCCGGCCCGTCCAATCACCAAACCGTGTTCGGCATCATAAGTGGCCCGAGAGGGATGAATCGCAATCAACCAACCTGCTCGCTGCAGATCACCAGCATGGTTCAGCGGTTCCCACTTGACTTCAATCGCTCCCCCTTCCATGACTTCTGCTTCTCGAGCCGCTTTCGCAATCCAATCTGTAACCGGGGGCAATCCCTCGCTGAAGAGTCTGTACAACGAACTCGGCGGCACCGACAGCATCTCCGGCCATTCACGTCGATTGAAATTCAGCGACTCCAGCTGATCAGTAATAACCACGTTGATGCTGGCGACATCGCGCACCAGTTCCCGCACCGCTTCGCGGTTATCGCCATCCATCGCCGCGCGAACCGCTTTGCGGCGTTCTCCCAGATTCTCAAACGGACGAAGTTGCTGTAGTTCCCAAGCTTTATGCACGCGATTGACGACGGCCAGCTCATCATGAAAGACGAATTGTTTCGGTTGCTCTGCAGCCACTTCACGCAGGGCTGCAGAGGTCTCGTCAACCAGCGTGGAGACGTCGATGTAGGCCCCATAGCTTGTTTTGCCCTGTCGATTCACTCCCAGTGCATAGCAATGCACGGTGCCTATTTGATTTTGTCGCCGGGCACAACGTCCTGCTCGCTGTACAATGGCATTCATCGGGGCGACTTTGGTGTGCAGATTGTCGCACGACAAGTCCATCCCGGCTTCAATCACCTGAGTCGCCACCAGAATGACATCGCGGGGGGGTGCCTGCGGACCGAACCAGTCAGCCAAACAACTTTCGATTTGCTGGCGATCGCGAGCCAGAAAGCGACTGTGCAGCAACCGAATCTGCGTTCCCGTTTCCAACACCAGTTGATTCAATTCGTCGTACAGTTCCTGAGCACGCGTGACGGTGTTCGCAATGACGATCGAGCATTTGCCGTCATGAACCCGGGCCACCGCAGCCGCCGTTAATGGTTCCTCAATCCAGCGGTAGTAACGCGTCTTGCCAATTTCATTGGGGAGTTCTTTGACTTCAGCGGCAGGCACATCGATCAACTTCGCGTTCAGCTCCCTGGTCAACCAGGACAGCGTTTCATCCGACAGCGTGGCCGTCATCAACACGAAGCGACAGAGCGGATGAGCCACCGCCAAGTTCTCCAGCATTTCAATGGCCGTCCCCATCGACTTGCCCGGTTCCAGCAGATGAAACTCATCAAAGCAGACCAGCGACCCCAGCAGGGCCCCGGCACTGATGTTTCCTACCCGCGACGGCAACCCGACCGGTTGCATCAGGTAACTCGACAGCAACTGGTCGATCGTGGTGAACGTCACCCGCCCTTCAAATAATGGATCGTCCCGTTGTTCGCCCGTCTGGATACGGATGCGATCTGAAAGCGGCTGTGTTGAGACACAGGCCTGAACCTTCTCACTGGTCGATTGATACAGCGACGTCGCCAGCGAGCGCAACGGCAGGGCATACAGCAAGCGGTCGGCGATGGGTTGACCGTTCTGCAGGGCATACAGGAACGGAGCGACGATCGCCCAGGTTTTACCGCTCCCCGTGGGAGCCCGCAGCACCACGCTGCGCTCATCTAGCAACGCAGCCGCCACCCGTTCCTGAAACGGATTCGGAGTAAAGCCGGTGAGTTGTTGAAAGAACTGGCGATAAGCGTCCATCATCCCTCCACCAACCGCGTCACCTGCACCGCCCCGTTGCCCCAGGGTGCGTGTTTGCCCACGTGCAGGAGTTCGCCGATCTTCAACAGCGGTGATAACCCCGCCAAGGTCGCTTCATCCGGGAACTCGTAGGTCGCGTGGCCGACGAGGCCGCTGATTTCGTGCGCGTCGCCGGTGCGGGTGCTGCGGCGGCTGCGGGTCAGCCATACGGTCTGCGAGTCCATCAGGGTCACGCGGTCGGCGTCGGCTCCAATCGCTGCGAAGTCGGGATGCCGCCACGGTTCGCCGAAGAAGGTACACAACGCCGAAAGACGATCGCGCAGTCGCCGCAGGATCACGCCGAACGGCGGGCAGTCGCGAATCTCTTGCGCGGGGATACGGTGGCCGAGGCTGTCGAGACCGCTGCCCGATTTCAACAGCAGTGGCGTCAGAAAGTGGAGTCGCAGGCGCAGCGGTGAGGCTGCTTGCTCATCGGGCGTGGTCTGATTCACTGCGCTGGGTTCATGATCTTCGGTTGTTCCACCCCTCACCCTCTCCCCTGAGAGGGGCGAGGGGACCGCAGGCAACGGCTGCATCGGAAAGGGTTGCGATAACAGGTCGTCGGTGGAGATCGTGCGCCGTGGCAACCGCACCGTGGTGGAATCGCCGGTATAGAGAACTTCATCTCCCGTCGGATGGCAGGCGAGAATCTGCTCGATGTGAAACGGCACCCGGTCGCGGCCGAGACCATCGTGCCCCAGGCGATCGAGCGTACTGATGAAATAGGGGAGCCGTTCGATGGCGGTGCCGAACAACATCAGACGGAAGGTGAGACCGGCGTCGGTGACGGGTTCGTCGGGATGCAGGCCGGGGGGCTCGATGACAAACGGGCGGGGCAGATCCTGTTGCAGCCGCAGTTGCGTGGCATCAGCGGGCGGAGTCGGCGCGAAGACTTGGCCATAGGCACACTCGGCGTATATCGGGCAGGGATGACAATCGTGATCCAGCCAGCCATCGGGACAGACGAGCTTACGGAAGGTGATGCCGAGCGCTCCCCGCAAGACGTTGGCAAGGATGGGCCCGGGGATCAGGTTCGGTCGCCGCCAACGGGTGCGAATGACGAGCCGCACGGCCTGAATGGATGGGATCGCATCACCAAGTGCTGCAGGAACTGTCTCAACGGATTGCACAGTGACCATGACAAGCCCTCCGCAACAAACCCGATCATTTTTTCAGACGAGGCAATCCACCACGCGGCTGCCCCAACTTCCTGAGCTGCAACAATCGACGGGCGATCGTCTCGTTACCCAGCGAAGAAAGCTCCTCGCTTGTTCCACGAATCAAATCGCAGAATGTCGCCAATTCGCTTGGACTACAGAGCAGCTGGTCCGCCGGGACCGCGAAGGCGACATACTTATCTTTCAAGGTCTCATCGAGCACGGGCGTTGACATAATGTCCTCCTTGGCCACAATCATACCCACGCACGACGACATTTCCAGTCCTTATTGATGTCTTCTTCATAAAAATCACGCACAAGCTCAAGGCCAGCAACAAACTTCCAATCACAAGTTGCACTGTGGTAATATCTTATGTATCCCAATCAAAAGGGAACTGAAACTATTGGTGTCTTCTTCAGGCAGTTTTTTGTCCCAAAGAAAAGGGAACAGTCGCCTGATGAAGCATCCGTTTAACCGGTCTGCTTTCTGTGTTTTGATGTGCGTGTGGTGCGGGACGGCAGCGGTTCGGGCAGTGTGATCGCCGTCAACTGGTCGAGCATCGCCTGCGCCTCGCGCTGAATGTCGGCCCGCAGTTCTGGCGGCTCGAGCACTTCGCATTCACTCCCCCACGACAGCACGAACCGCCGGATCTCGATCAGATTTCGCAAGCGGAACTCCACGATCACCCCGCCACCGGGTTCGGCGTGCAGTCGCTGCGACAGGTGCCAGACTTTTTCCCGGATGTACTTTGCCGCCGAAGGGGCAAACCGCAATCGCACCTGTTGCAAAGGTTGACTGCTATCGGTGACCACGCGGAACGTGCCATCGAAGAATTCCGCGATGCGAAAGTCCTCGGGGACGACAAATGTCTGTCCCGTCTCAGTCAGTTCACGAATGCGACTCGGGGCGAACATCCGCCGGGCCTGGCGACGATGACACCAGGCGATGAGGTACCATTCGCCATCCACACACGCCAGGTGCCACGGATCGATGACCCGTTCGTTTTCCTCCTCGCGCGACGCGGTCCAATAGCGAATGCGTAACTGACGGCGGTGCAGCACCGCGTCGGCCAGTTGCCGGAAGATGTCGAAATCCTGCAGTGTGGTGACCGACGGCCGAAATGAATGGGCCTGCTCGATCGTCTCCCAATGGACCGAAACTTCATCGGGCAATAACTCGGCGAATTTGCGAATCGCCCGTTCCAGGTCGGCGGCATACGGCGTCCCCTGCACCTGGGGCAGCATCCGCGCTGCCATGAACAGGCCCACCAGTTCTCCTTCGGTGATGAGGACGGCGGGCAACCGATACGTTGGGCAGGTGTACTCCCAGCCCTTCTTTACGCGATGGTACTCGATCGGGGCGTGATACTCGGTCTGCAAAAATTGGATGTCTCTGCGGATCGTCCGGGCGTCGGATTCCGTCAGTTCCGCCAAACGGTCAACCGTAGGATAACTCTTCGCACGAAGTTCCCGATCAATCGCGAGAAAACGCCGGAGCGGCGGCCGCTTGGAGGTATACATAAATCACGCGCCGACATGTGCTGTAATCAACGGCGCTTCCGTGCTGGCCCGCGTTCATCCCTGATGCATCGCAGTTTAGAAAGGCCACCCGGACATTGACGGTCCAGGTGCTTCGTTCGATATGAAAGATTGTCGAAATTGTTCCGATCGAAACTAGCAATCACATGAACGCAATTCCAGTTCAAAGGGCAGGGAAATTTCTCTCGCAGACACAGATTTTTCTGGACGACCCGAAAATCCTGCTGATACTAAACACAACAGGAACCGCACATTGTTCCACGGAGGGTGCCTCCCACCCCATGTAGGAACGCTTTATGCCCGCCCGTGCCGCCTGGAAAGGGTTTTTGCAAATCCATCAATTGCAAATACCCGTCAAAACCTTTAGCGCCTGTAGTACACAGCCCGAAATCTCACTCAATCAGCTCCATCGCGATTGTGGCCAACGCATTCGACAACTCAAAGTCTGTCCGACTCATGGCGAGGTCGTGACGGAGGAGATCATCTCGGGCTATGCCTGCGCCGAGGGACATTATCTGCCCCTCGAACCCGCGGATCTGAAGTCGCTGCAACCCGACGAGGGCAAAGCCATTGCCGTCGATTGTTTTGTGAAAGCTCACGAAGTCGACGCCGTGTATCATTCCGGCCGCACCTATTATGTGGTCCCCGATGGTCCACCCGGACAGCGACCGTTCGGCGTGCTGCGCGATGGCATGCGGCAACTCGAACGGCATGCGGTCTCGCGCGTGGTCATGCAGCAACGCGAATATCTCGTGCTGTTGCGACCGTTGGGACGGCTGATCGCCATGACCGTGCTGGAGTACCCACAGAAAGTTCGTGCTGCCAGCGAATATGAAGGCGAAGTGTCGCAGATCACGGTCGGCTCGCAGGAACAGCAACTCATCGGTCAGTTGATCGAATCGCTCACCGACCACGATCTGGATCTGTCGCGGTATCGCGATCGATATATTGATGGCCTGAATGCCCTCATCGAGCAGAAACTCGCGGAAACGGGTACACCGCTGATGTCTCCCGAGTCCAACGTTGCCGATCGGGAAACGGCCGATGAAGAGACGCTGGTCGCCGCCTTACGGGCGAGCCTTGCCGCCGCCGGGGTGGACGATCTCCCGGCCCGCATCCCCAGCCGTACCGAACGCACAACCACGCCGAACAACGATCAATCGCTGCCACGAAGTGCGTGAGAACGTCTTCCCACAAATGGGGAAACCAACTCGTCTTAGCCCCCGGTCAATGACCGGGGGCATGGCGCCATGATTATTCTTACGAAAGATTCGGCCCCCGGCGACTCGCCGGGGGCTAAGACAGGCGATTGTCAGCGGCCTTGCGTTGTGATCCCATACCCCGCAGACTCACCCTCAGCGGGATTCAGGCATGTCGAACGGCGCTTTCAAGATTGTTGATCTGCGCGACGCACGCATCGTGCTCGTGGGGCGTTTTGCCCACATCACGCGGTATGAATTGAAATCATCACTCCGCGACGCCGGAGCCATCGTCGATCGGCAGGTGACCACTGCAACCCGGTTCGTCATCGTGGGGGGACGCACCTGGGAATTGCAGCGGAACGGCCGAGTCTCACGCCATCTGCTGGTGGCTCATCTGTTGCAGATGCGATCCGGGCAACCACAGATTCTCAGTGAAGCGGACATCGTCCCCAACTTCCCGCAGCTGGTTGCCATCGCCAACCAGCCAGGCTCGACTCCACAGGCTAAGTCGTCGAGCTCAGCCCACGATTTTGGCCTTCACAATTTCAGCGAATGGCAGCAGGCGCGACGGCTCGCCGACTGGCTGATCACCGGGATTTCCCCTCGACAGATCAGCCGCGCCTTGCAGGAACTCGGCCGCTGGTGCCCTGATGTCCAACGCAACTGGAGCACCAATTCGCTGCAATGGGATGGTCGCCGGTTGTTGCTGCGGTTACCCAACGGCCAATGGTGCGATCAATCGGGGCAATTGCTCCTGGCGGATGTTGCAGCCGGCGCGGCTGACGCGGGCGATCCCCCGGCGATTCTGCACCTGCCCGACCAGCGTGATCCGTTTGGAATGGCCGTCCGCTATGAAGCGGAAGGGCACGATCTCGCCGCCGAGCAGATCTATCGCGAACTGCTGCTGACGGAAGGGCCAGACGTCGATGTCTGCTTCAATCTCGCAAATGTTCTGGTGCGGCGCGGACACCGACGTGCCGCGCTGGAACGCCTTTGGTTGTGCGTCGAATTAGCACCACGCCTGGTTGAGGCGTGGTACAACCTGGGCCTGGTTGCAGCAGAACTCGGCGAACGAGAGACCGCGATTCGGGCCATGACACAAGCGCTGCAACTCGCACCAGAGTTTTCCGCTGCCCGGCAAACGCTGGATTACCTGGAACACGCGCAGACCGAATCGAAGTGAGCGCCACAAGATCGGCTAACGTGCGCCGGGGCCTTTCAGACTGCGCCATGCCCAGCGGGCACAACCCCGCTGCAATTCCAATGGCGCCCGGTGCTGTGCGTTCGCCTCTGTGATGGCCCGGGGCAGCCGTTTTTCCTGCCGATCCACGGCCGCATGCACCTTCGAGCCCATCTTCATGCGGCACCAGCGTCTTCTGTAGTGACTGACGCGCGTGGAAGTGACTCAAGGCGAGCGAGGGGACGTAAGCCCCTTCGGTGATGGAATTCCCGTTGGCCACAAGAGTCACCGGGGGGAGTCACCTCCCCCCGCTCGCCAGTCATTAACCACTTCGACGCGGATCAGTAATACGCGTCCAGCGATCACGCGGCGACGGTCGATGCGGCGCCATCGCGACCGGTCGGGCACGAATCGGGTCATTGAACTCGGTTCCTACAATCGGTCTAACCCAGAGAACCGGAATATCAAGCACAGGCCCGATGTTCAGAAGAATCAACAGAATCGTTACAATCTGAACATCGATGTTCGACGGCTGAAACACCGCTGCTGCTTGCCCGCCTCAATCTGGAACCGCCCAGCAATCCGATCTCCTTGAGAGGTCGACGTTTACGACAACGCTCCGGTTGTAGCGATTGTATCAGTTCTCGGACTGGTACAGATTCTGCAACTTCAGCCGATTGTGCTGGTCATACCCACTGTAACGGTGGCAACAATCAGGCCGGCACCCGCACCGGACCCCGCATCTGACTCGACGGGTCCGGACTTCCTATGTGTTTGAGCGTGTGGCGCGACCTGAGAGACCGCCCGTGCGCTGAGATGAGGTGCTCGCCTGGTGTGGAAACTGGCGAGAGGCCTGACGGCTTTTGGCCGGCGGTCCATGGCGATTTTGATCGCAATGGGTCGCCGGCTGAAACCGCCCGGACCTGGCATTCCACGCAACCCCGATACAGAAATGGAGTGCTCAAATGTGGCAAAACTTCAGGAAAGATGAGCACGGACTCATTTTGTCCGCCGAGCTGATCATCATTGTGACGGTCGTGGTCCTGGGCCTGATTACGGGCCTGGCTTGTGTGCAACAGGCTTTAGTGGCCGAGTTCCAGGATGTCAGCGGGGCCATCCGCGGCATGAATCAGTCCTACGCCACGCCCCAGTTTCTGGGCTGTGCGAAAATCTGGGGGCGGACCAGTTGGACCGCCGGCTCACGCTTCACCGACACCACCAACGGATTCGTGGCTCCGGCTTACGGCAACGCCGACCTGGGAGTCGGCCGCGGTGGACTGCTACTGGAAACCGCGCCTTCGCAGACGGTTGCCCCGGAGCGCTGCCTGACGTGCCCTCAAACCGACGGGGTGGCTCCGTTGCCCGAGACGATGGCACCCATTCCAGAGTGTACGACCTGCCCACAAAATGGTCCCAGTTTGCTCACTCCCAGGCGACCCGTGATTCCGCAAGGGCCAGCGCCACAGGTCTCACCGCAGTTATAACCGGGATGACTGACGCGACCATCAAATTCTGGCCTGCGGAGATTTCAGAGAGTGAACACGGCGCTAGTGTGCCTGTTCAGTCTCTGAAACAGTTTGATCACGAGCCCATTTTGATGACGTCTGGTGCGGGCCATGCAAGACGTTTGGCGCAAAGACGCAACCTGTTACACATGAATCAGTTACAGCGATTTCATCAGCTTTAAGGAATCTTCATCTTAGTCACAGCATGATTAGGGAATTGATTTTGCGAATGGAGAGAGTCGTCGGAATCGCATCGATGCGTTCGTCTATGCGGTCTCTGTCGATTGTGCTTGGGAGGGATCTCAAGCGGCGTGGGGCAGGGTTCACCTCACGTCCATGCGGCGAGAATGGGTGGGAATTCCACACTCCCCACCCGTTTTTCAGGAGCGGTTCTGACGTGCACACAGACCCGATCACCTGCATGACAACTGGCCCACATCTCAGTTCACAAAGTCTCTCTCTAAGGTCTGTGTCATGTTACGAAAACTGTTCAACGACGAGTGCGGTGCCGTGATTTCGGCCGAACTCGTGCTGGTGCTCACGATTCTGGTCATCGGTGTGATTGTCGGCCTGAGCGAAGTCGCGGTCGCGGTCAACACCGAACTCAACGACATTTCCAACGCCATCGGGGCCTTGGACCAAAGCTTCTACGTGACCGGGTTCAAAGGCATCGGCGGCGGCCAACAGGGCCTGAAGATTAAGAGCATCAGCGCCGGCTCCCGGTTTACCGATGCTCACGATGACTGTGACAACAACGCCACCTGCGATCTGGTCTGTGGACCCCCGCCGGTTGATACCTGCGGCTGATTCCCCGGCCGGATGGCTCTTATCAGCGAGCCAGGCCACACAGAGACCGAGATGGCACTCCCCTGGGCCAGATCGGTAGGTGCAACAGGCAGCTTGCTTCGCCTCGGCGGAGCAAGGCTGCTCTGTTCACATGGTCAAACATAAATCGATGGCAAGATTGACGCCTTGTTGCGAATTGGCAACACAGGCGAATTTTCGCGCGCCATGCTGTGCTGCATTTTCGCCACACGCGCGAACCCGATGGATTTGCTCAACATCTTGTCTGGCTGTGACTTAACCGGTTGCTGCTCACTCCCCACCGGCATCTGCGGTGACGTTGCCATTGGGCAGCGCATCGTCAGGCACGCCCTCTGCTCTCCACTCGGGTTGTCTCGGCATTCAGGTTTTCAGGTTCAGTGACGAACTGAGCTGGGAATCTCGCCGCAGACCATCCTTTCCTGGCCGGTACTCGACCGACCCCAGTGGTGTCTTCCCCACGTTTTTTGCCATGTGTCCATTGAAAAAATCAGCTCGTCGCGAGCTGTGATGTGTCTATTTCTGCGCAGAGATGGAAGTGACTCGGTGGCCACTGAGGCATTTCACCCCGGAGTCGGTGTCAACCGGCTTCACCCCCTGTGAAGGCGTGTGCCTGCACAGGTTGTCGGACAGCTAACAGGGCTGTTCGATTCAGTTTAATCAGAGTTCGCCTCAATAGAGGAATTGCTTCCATGCTGCGCAAACTGTTCAACGATGAGTGCGGTGCTGTCATCAGCGCCGAGCTCGTGCTCGTCCTGACCATCCTGGTCATCGGTGTCATCGTCGGCCTGAGCGAAGTCGCTGTCGCCGTCAACACCGAACTCAACGACATCTCGAACGCGATTGGTGCCCTCGACCAAAGCTACTTCTTCACCGGGTTCAAGAAGAACGGTGACTCGGTCAGCGGCAAGGTGACCAGCGGCACCGCCGGTTCACGCTTCACCGACGCCCACGACGATTGCGACAAGAACGTCACTTGCGACCTCGTCTGTGGTCCGCCCGCCGTTGATACCTGTGGTTGATTGCCACGCATGAACCGGGCCTCGGCCTAGTTCATGCCACGCGTCGCTTGATCAACAGAGACCCCGGCTTTAAGGCGATCCTTAAGGCCGGGGTTGTTTTGCTATACTCCTTCTAACTGACTCGCGTGGAAGTGACTCAAGTTTGGCGAGCGGGGAGAGGCGACTCCCCCCTGTGATTCTGGCTGCCAACGGGTATTCCATCACCGAAGGGACTTACGTCCCCTCGCTCGCCTTGAGTCACTTCCACGCGGACCAGTAAACGGATCCCTGCGGTTAAATCACCCCTGGATGGCTTGATGGCAGCCCGGTTCGAGGGAAACTTCGAGCCGGGCTGTTTGTGTTTCAGGTGGCGCGGCTTGTTGGAAGCGGTCGATCAATCAATCCAGCAGAAAGCAGAGTGCGGAAAGCCAGAGAGAAAGAAAGCCGACTGATTTCCACCTTCCACCTTCCGCACTCCGCTTTCCGCTTTCCGCTTTAGTGAATGGAAACCCCGCCTGCTCGATGGTCTCTGGCTGGCACCCGGGCAGGGGGGCTCGCTGCGGAATGGATTTCTGAACAATTCACGAAACCGTGTCGGCATGCTACGCTGATGCTTTGTCGACTTATTGGTTTCATAAGCCGATCGCTGCCTGACCGAGCGAAATCCCCATGGCCCGGATCCTGATTACGGATGACGATCCTGTTCAACGCCGCTTTGTTACCAAAGAGCTGTCTGAACTGGGCCATGAATGCCTGCATGCCGAGGATGGCAGCCAGGCGCTGGAGATCCTGCGGACCCAGCGGATTGATCTGATCCTGCTGGACATGCACATGGACCCGGGCATGGGCGGTGCGGAGACCTTCGACCACCTGCGCAAGTCTCCCGTGCTGCGCGAAATTCCCGTTCTGATCCTGTCTGGCAGCGAGAGCGACCAGGTGGTGGAATTTATCGCGCGCGGTGCCGAAGACTATCTCATGAAAAGCTTCGAGGACCGCGATCGAGCGCTGTTGCGGGCCCGTGTCACAAACTGCCTGCAGAAGAAACAGCTCCGCGACGAGCGCGAGAATGATCTGCGGCAACTGCGCGTCGAGCAGCAGAAAGTGAACTGGCTGCTCAGCGCGCTCTTTCCGTTTGATGTCGTGAATCAGTTGCTGCAGGCGCTGGATGAGCATCACGATACCCCCCAGATCACGATTGATGCCCGGTCTTACAAGCAGGCCGCCGTCATGTTCTGTGACATTGTCAACTTCACCGCCTATTGCGAAGAGCATGACCCGCGCGTCGTGGTGGGAAATCTGCAAGCGCTGGTCACCACACTGGAACGCATCGCCAACCGTCATCAATTGGAGAAAATCAAGACGATTGGCGACTCGTTCATGGCGACGGCCGGCATGCGGGTCTACCTCCCGAACTCGGTGAAAGCCGCCGTGGAATGTGGTCGCGAAATGTTGCGTGTGGCGACTTCGATACCGCCCAACTGGAGCCTGAGAATTGGCATCGACTTCGGGCCCGTTGTCGGGGGCATCGTCGGCAACGAGAAGTTTCAGTACGACATCTGGGGTCGCACCGTCAATATGGCGGCGCGTGTCGAAAGTGAAGGCCGCGATGGCCGCGTCAACCTTTCTCAGGCGGCCTGGAATCAGGTGGCCGAGCTGTACCCAGCTGAATTGCTGCCGGTGACTTTGAAGGGCATCGGCCAGCAAATGATCTATGTGATCGATCCCTGAGCCCTGGGGTGCGTGATCGAGACGCGCTTCGCAAGATTCTCATGCCGGTCGAAAGTCGAGAGCGAAGAGCCAGAATCACGCATTCTATCTATGCATTTTGCTTGGCTCTCGTCTCTGGTCTCTGGTCTCTCGACTCTTGACCACAGAGGGGCCTCCTGTATTGCAAAAGGCGATGGCCCTGTCATGCAGCTGGCGGCTGTGAACTCAGATTGTTTTCATCCGGCAGAATGGCAATGTGAAACCAGTACTGGTCCAGGCTTTTCACCGCTTGCAGGTAGTTCTCGAACCCCACCGGCTTTTTGACATAGCTGTTTGCGCCGGCCTGATAGCAGGCTTCGATATCACTCGGGGTATCTGACGTCGTCAGCACGATCACGGGAATCGTGCGCAGTTCATGATCCCCCTTAATCTGCCGCAAAACTTCCCGGCCGTCGGTTCCCGGCAGTCGCAGGTCGAGCAGAATAATGCTGGGTCGCGGTGCGCTCGCCGGGTCGCTGTACGCGCCACGACGAAATAGAAAATCGAGCGCCTCGTCACCATCTTCACAGCGATACACAGGGTTCGCCAGGTGAGATTCGCGGAAGGCCCGCAGCGTTTGACGATAATCAATATCGTTGTCTTCCACGATCAGAATCGGGTGTTCCGCGGGGCTGCTCATGGTATCAAACTCTCTGACGTGACGATGGGGGGCAGTGTGAACCAGAACGTCGTTCCCTCGCCATGCACCGATTCTGCCCAGATCTTGCCATTATACGAGTCGACAATCCGCTTGACGATAGCCAGCCCCATGCCGACCCCTTCGCCGAAGCGTTTGCGGTCATGCAACTGGACCAGCAGACTGAAGAGGCGTTCGATATGCTGCGGCCGCACACCGATGCCGTTGTCGCGCACGTACATCGCTGGCCCTTCAGGACCGACGGCTTGCCAGCCCACCTCGATCCACTTCTGGGGCTTATCATTGTATTTGAGGGCGTTCGACAGCAGATTCGTCAACACGCGATGGAACTGCATCATGTCGGCCTGCACGACCGGTAACGGACGGGGAACCCGTAGCTCGACCTGTTTTTCATCCAGTTGCGTGCGCAAGCCCGACTTCACCTCAAGGAGCAGATCTTGCAGCGAAACGGCTTCCGGTTTCGTGGCAGATCGGCCAATCCGGGCCCAGTCGAGCAGGCCGCGCACCATTTTGATATTGAAATCACACAGCCGCTTCACCTCGTCGATCAGCTCGTTGGTCTTTGCCAGTTGCCCCTTGTGAATGGCATCGGGCAGTTCATCTCCCACGATATAGCTGACGTTACGCAACGGGGCCTGCAAGTCATGCGAAACCGTGTAGGCAAAGGCGTCCAACTCCTTGTTCGTGCGTTCCAGTTCCGCGGTACGCGTCTGCACGCGGGCTTCCAGTTCGTCGTTGTAACGGCTCAGCTCCTGCTGCTTGGTCGAGATCTCGGCGGCAAGCACATTCAGCGCCAACTGCAATTCGCCAATTTCGTCGTGCCGGGTAATCGGAACGTGCAACTCACCCAGCGTATCGGGCTTGCTGCTGCGCATGGTGCGAGCCAGCGACTGCACGGGACCAACGACCAGCATTTTCAGGAAGACATGGGTGACAGGCAGTAGCACCGCCGCCCCCAGCATAAGCAACCCAACTGCAATGAGGTCGACACGTAGTATTTCAGACAACAATTCGTCGCGCTTCACGAGAAAGACAATTACAATGTAGGCACGCTCTCCTTTGGAAGTACGAATCTGAACCCCACCCGAAAAGGTGGAGCTACGGGCATGTATCACCATGTTCTTTGCGTCAAGAGTCTTCAGTTGCATGGACCAATCTGCAAGGCTGAATTTAGACGCATCTGATAGCTGTTCAATTTGAGTTGGTGAGGATTCTGGACGTCCTTGCCCAAAGGACGCGATCCAATGGTCATGTTGTTCAACTGACATATCGCGCGACGGAGTCGTTGCAACTTGATCGAAGGCACTCAGAGTGGGGATTACTGGGCCCGCCGTATCAACTTGATCCTTCATGAAGACGGCAATAGAGGAATGGCCTGCCATTGCTGTAGCAAAGGGGCTCGGAGCATCAGCGGCTATTGTTGTCCCACTTTGTACAAATTCCTGCGTGCCTACGTCAGTTGCTGCTGAGTCAACAGGTGCCGCGGTCGAAATTGCCTCGCTGGCAAATCCCAAATGTAAACCTGCAGCTCCCTTTTCCTGAATCTTTCCCCAAGCTGTGTTGAGTTCATCCTGGCTTTCGAACTGAGTTAACAATTCGCCAGAGGTACAGATCCCCTGCACGATGTCGAGCCATTCCCGCTCAAATTGATCCTCCAGGTTCTTGTGGAGAATGGGTAGAAAGAACACGGTGGGCAAAATCAGGCCAAGTAGCGGCACCCAGAATAGTCCCAGCCACAGCTTGTAGACAATCGGCAGCCGACTCCAGAAACTGCTGCCAGTCGCCGAGCGAAACACGGCCGATTGCGACATGTCGGGTTCGGGTGCGTGTGATGGGGTGGCCGCAGACATCTTCCCGGGAAGCCTTTCTCTGCGGATCAGGAACGCGCGGGCTTCACGGGATAAAAGATGACCGCGTCGTTCTTCAGGAAACCCGCATCGGCCTGCAGACCGCGGTCGATCAGAGATTGTTCGCGGACCTGGATTTTGACGCGGTTCGCGGCTTTATCCTCGTAGAAATTTACAGCCGCCAGCTTGCGGAATTGATCTTCCTGCTCCGTAACAATCAGCAAGGGCTTTTGTGTATCGATGGAATTCTGCAAAGTGGTGAGAGTGGCATCGATCTCGGAGGGGGCTGCCTCGATCAGGAAGACGATGTCCCAATCTTTTCGGGAGTCCGCACGAAAGGCATCGACGTTCGCGAAGGTTTTCCATTCTATCGGCACGTCGGTTTCGGCAAGGCGGATCTTTTGCTGGAGTTGGGTCGTCTCGGTGAATTTCTGAGGCGGTTTGCCGATCACGGCAATTCGCTTGCGGGGCGGGGCAGCCTCAGAATCGGTTTTGGGCTGAATGAACGCCGTCAGGAAGTACAGATATTTCGCCTTGATTTCGTATTCCCGGTCGACCACGACCACCGGTGCCTGGGCGTAAGCCACCAGTCCGGTCAGACAACCGAGACAAACCAGCGCGGCGGTGATGCGACCGAAGGGCATGGCCAAGGCGATATCGCGAAGTACAGGGAGTTTGAACTCGTCCCCACTATATTACCCGCGCTTTTGATGGGTAAGAACCGGGAAACATCCCTTACTTTTGTACATTCATCGAAACCGTTACGCGTTACGGTGCCACGTTCAAATTTACCGACAAGTCGGAGAACAGGAATTCCTCCGTCGGGGACATGTCTGCAGAAAATGCCGGATTCCGTCCGCTCGACTTCTGGAGAGAGCCAGCAACGCTCTGTGACAGGGCCTCGGAAACAGTCGTCATAATCTGCCTATTTCACCCGAGCGTTCCATTCCTCATGATGCTTGAAATCGTCAGGCCAAGAACAAAAAGCAGACAGTAGACAGGCAGGCAGTTGATCCGAAAACCAGAAGTGTCCCATGGTGGATCGCCGTCAGGATGCGCGGGCGGTCCCGGTTTGCATCGATGTCGTGTGAAAATGGAGTTTCACATGCGGTTGTGGCCTCTTCGCTGGCAGAAACATTGGCGCGCGATCTGCCTCGGCTGCACCTTAGCGGCGATGGCCACGATGGAGCCATCGCGGGCCTGGGCGGAGGACGCCCCTGATTGGACTCCAGCGTTACTGGTGCAACAGAGTCCCTTTCTCAGATTCGTCAATTTCCAACCCTCTGATGAAGTGGGTGGTGCCCCTGCGACGCCACCCTCAACGACTCCGAATGGTAGCGGGCCAAGTTCATACTTAGATGATTTCGCTATAGAAACAAAAAAAGACTCCAAACTAACTCTCCCCGGTTCCCAAGACGCCACCGTCACCTCGCTCACCCTCACCGATAGCACGGTCGGTAAAAGTCCGGCGGCGGTCTTTGTCATCAATCAGGAAATGATCCGCCGCAGCGGCGCTCAATCGCTGCCAGAAATTCTGCGGATGGTGCCCGGCGTCCATGTCGGTGTCGGCAACGGCATCACACCGAACGTGAGCATTCGCGGGTTTGGAGCTGGGGGGAACACGCCGTTTTCGTCGCGCGTGCTGGTCCTGATCGATGGCCGCAGCATCTACGAACCGCTGTTCGGTGGCGTGATCTGGCAGACCAACGATCTCGTGATTCAAGACATCGAACGCATTGAAGTCATTCGTGGGCCGGGGGCCACCATCTGGGGAGCCAACGCGGTCAATGGCGTCATCAACGTCATCACGAAATCCGCCGCCGATACCCAGGGCCTGATGGTCAGCAGCTTGGGTGGTTCGGAGTTGCAGAACATCACGGTGGCCCGGCATGGCTCGAAGGTCGGTGAAGATGCCTATCTGCGGGTGTATGGCAAGTTCAAAGACGTTGACGATCAGTTGCGTGATCCGGAAGATGCTGCCCGCAGCCTCGCCTTTCGTGGTGAACCCGCGAACGATGGTTTTCACGATTTCATGGGCGGTTTTCGCTACGACAAAGCCCTCGACGACGCCACCGACTGGTCTGTCCAGGGCCGCATCTCAGCCGCACCGGGTGGCGACGCGGTGACCACGCCGGTCTTGAATGTACTGGTGAATCCCAATCCCGCCAGTTCGTTCGTGGGGAGCGTGCAATCACGGATGACGCATGCGTTTGATGACGATTCCGAACTCACTTTGCTGGCGATTTACGATCGAGCCGACAACGCGGTCTCCTTCGGACAATATCACCGCGATAGCTACGTGCTCGATGCCGCCTACCGCTGGAGTGTGGGTGAACGGCACAAACTGGTGGCCGGCGGTCAATTCCGACTGGACCGCGATACGCTGGTGCCCCTCGACTACCCCGGCTTTGAGGTTGCGTTAGACCCCGCATCGCAAACGTACAACGTGGTCAGTTGGCTCTTGCAAGATGAAATCCAACTGGTTCCCGACGATCTGACCTTGCTCGTCGGCACGAAGATGGAAGTCAATCCGTTCACCGGATTTGAAATTCAACCCTCGGCCCGGCTACTGAAAACGCTCGACGAGCAGCGCGTCGTCTGGGCGGCCGTGTCGCGTGCCATTCGTCGGCCCAACCGTATCGAGGAACACAGCGACATCACAGGCCGAATTCCTGGCTTCGGCAATTTGGGCACCATATTTAACGTGCAGGGCAATGCGGATCTGAAATCCGATTCGCTGGTCGCGATGGAAACCGGATATCGAGCCGAGCCAACCGAATGGCTCACCTGGGATATCACAGGTTTCTACAATATCTACAGCGACCTTACGCAGTACGTGGTCAATGCGGACGGTCTCGATATCATCGCGACGAATACCAATACGGCTTCAGCGGAATCGTATGGTGCCGAGCTGAGTGGCACGGTCGAAATGACCGACACCTGGAGCGTCACGGGGGCCTACAGTTATCTCGCGATCTTTGCCCACGCCGAGGCTCAAGAATTCAATTTCGTGACAAAGGGCTTTGAACGCCTGTACGAAGGGACGGCCCCCAACAATATCCTCTACCTCAGAAACTCGTGGTCGCCTTCGGAGGACTGGGATCTCGACCTCATTCATCGCTATGTCGACCAGGTCGCGTTCGGCAAGATTCCGCCCTATGTCGAGATGGATGTGCGTCTCGCCTGGCGACCGAAAAAGCATCTCGAACTCGCAGTCGTGGGGCAAAACCTGCTCGATAGCGCCCACGCCGAGTTTGGCACGGCGGAACTTGTCCCCTTTAACGCCCTCCGCACGCAGGTTCAGCGCAGCGTCTACGGCTCAATCACCTACCAGTACTGAAGCCCCCCGTCTGGCTCCCGGAACCTAAGAGCCAACCGACAAAACCGGTCGCGGCACTTGGGAATCGCTGTTCTTGCAGTGATCGGGTCGATCCCGCAGAGGTTTTGTCGGAATCCACTAAGCCGTGCGGGGGACTCACTGAGGCGTCGACGTGTCCTTCCGAACACGTCCCCACCGTGCTGGCCTGCCGTGGTGACCGTGGGTAGACATTCACCCGGCATTTCGGGCGCAAATTCCTGAAATCATAGGCTTTGAACCGATCCCTTCTGGTTGACGCGGCTCAAGTTCCGTCCAGACAGCAACTGATGTTCTTAAGTCATCACAGGCTATTGAATAGTTAACGTAACTTCAGACCAGTTTTCACAGGCTTGAGTTCCGCCTTGCTGAATTTCATAGCCAGATCCACATGAACTTGTTTCTCCGCCATAATTGAGTTCTCCTACGGCCGAGGCATCTCCGTTTAACTCAAAGTCAGAGCCAGCACTAATGTTGTTAAATGACGCAGTCTCTTCAAACTGGCCTTCTTCGTCGACAGTGAAATAGTCATATGATCCATTAGGATAATTAACTATGCCGAATCCATATTCTAAAGATGCAGTGGCACTAAATGTCTGGCCATTGTGACTGACGGATCCAAACACTTGACCACTTGTAACAATATTTGTCGCTGCGCCTTGCCCTTCAGTGGTGTTCAGGGTGTTTGACCAGATTAACTTGATTGTCGCACTGACAGTTACGGTTCCCCCTGCACCCGTCGTATCCACAATCTCAAGTTGAGATGTCCCTTCGGTTTCTGCTTCTGACTCTGCTCGCCCGCCGCATTCGTTTGCCTCGACTAGTTGCTCTGCATAAGCCATGCTAATGAGTTGCGTAACGACTTGACCATCTGGATTGAATTGTGAAAAGCAATCTGCACTTGCACTCACAGTCAGAGGAAATCCACGTGCCAGCGCGCCAATGGCCGATGTAATTGTTGGTGCTGAACCTGTCGCTGGGGTAGGATTGTCACTATCCGTATCGAGATTACCCGGGACTTGTGCTTCAGCAAATGTTGAAGCTGTCGCTTGCGCGCTAGTACGCTGAAACACAAGATTTTGCGCATCCACTGATCCTGAGGACACGAAGATACTAATTGTGAGGATTGTCGAAAACATCCGAGTCATGATTACTCTCCCCAGATAATAGTCGGTTTGGCGGCACCACAGAGTCAAGCGAGCGCTCGACATTAAATTGCTGTAGTGTTGTGGATTGCAGACTTTACTGTGGTCTGCCTGATATATTATGCATGTTTAAGGTTAGCGACAGCTGGTTGAAAGTCAAATACATTCTATGAATTAATTAAGTCAACTGTCGCATGCCAATGCAGGCAGCCTGCGGGATTCGGGAACTGTGGGCAGCATGTGTCCTATGTGTGAAAAATACAACCAACGCCAACCCGCTCGATTGGAAGTCGCGCTTTACTTACGGGCAGACGTTGCGGCGTGTGGGCAAGGTCGCCGAGTCTGAAGTGGAGATCGCCCGGGCCGAAGCCTCGCGCATGGCCTTTGAATCGTGCGATCTGCTGATCGATGAACTCCGGAAGAACCCGGGCAATGTCGAAGCCCGGTATCAGATCGGGTCGGTCCTGCTCGAACATTTGTCCCCCAATCAAGGGTTGGTCTGGCTGCGCAGCATTTTCAGTTACGATCCACAGCATCAGGCGGCACATCGCAAGCTCGCGGAGTACTATGCAGCCCACCTCCAGGAACACCCCGAATATGCCCGGCTGGCAGAGACGCACCGCCGGGCCATTCGTCCTGAGGCTCCGTAAGAACGACTGGGCAAGTCTGAGTCGCGCCGGTACGATGCGCAGCGAGCCACGTTTTCACCGAAGTTACCCACTTACAGATCCGCGTCGAAGTGGCTAAAGTCTGGCGAGCGGGGGGAGGTGACTCCCCCCGGTGATTCTGGCTGCAAACGGAATTCCATCACCGAAGGGACTTGCGTCCCCTCGCTCGCCTTGAGCAACTTCCACGCGTGTCAGTAAATTCAGGTTCACAACGGCATGCGGCGACAGTTGGTGCTTCCCGTGATGGTCATCATCGGCTCCTGGGGTCTCTCGGGATGCGGGCGTCCGCCTGCCGATGTACCCGATCCATCAGCATCCTCCCGCCCGCCCGTCAGCAGCAATTTCCGTTTTGCTGTGGACTCCCAGTTCGATCAACGGGATATCCGCTATCACAATGGTGATCACTCAAAACAGTATGCCATTCTGGAATCACTCGGCGGGGGCGTGGGGCTGGTCGACTTTGATCTCGATGGTCGGCTGGATGCCTGCTTCCCTGGTGGCGGCGAGATCACTGACCAGACCGTGCTTGGTCTGCCCAGCCGTTTGTTGCGTCAGCAGACGTCGGGTCAGTTCACCGATGTGGCAGACCTCGCCCGTATGTCGGCGGCGGCCCATTATTCGCATGGCTGTACGATCGCCGATTTCAATAACGACGGGTTCGCAGATTTCCTGATCACCGGTTATGGCGGCATCACGTTGTGGTGGAATCTCGGCGATGGAACCGTGACCGATGGCACGCAGTCGGCGAATTTGCTCGATGACCAGTGGAGTTCCAGTGCCGCGGCGGGCGATTTCAACGGCGATGGCGTGCCCGACCTGTATGTGGCGCACTATGTGAACTGGTCGCTGAAGAATCATCCGCCCTGCAATGGACCCTCTGGCGATCGCGATGTCTGCCCGCCCCGGCAGTTCGAGGGATTGGCAGACGTGCTGTTCTTTGGTCGCGGTGATGGCACCTTTGCTAACGTGACGGGTGACGTCGGGCTGGTGAGCGCCGGCAAAGGGCTGGGGGTGATTGCGGTGGATGCCGATCTGGATGGCGATACCGATCTGTATGTCGCCAACGATACGGTGCCGAACTTCTTTTATGTCAACGACGGGTCGGGTCACTTTCGCGAAGATGGACTGGCCTGCGGGCTGGCGCTGGATGATATGTCGACGCCGAATGGCAGCATGGGCGTGGCGGTCACCGATTACAACGCCGATCGTCTGCCTGATCTCTGGGTTACCAATTACGAGGAAGAACTGTTTGGCCTGTATAAAAATCTGGGGCAGGGCATTTTTCAGCACGTCTCGCGACGGGCGGGATTGAATCGGCTGGGAACCTTGTTTGTCGGTTTTGGATGCGTGGCCGGCGACTTTGATGGCGATGGGGATGACGATGTCGCCGTGGCCAATGGGCATGTCGTGCATCATCCCCGAAATGCTCCCGTGGCACAGTTATCCTTATTGTTAGAGAACCAGGGGCAAGGCCTGTTCGAGCGTGTGCCTGCGGAAACACTGGTGGGAAACTTTGCGGAACCCTCGATCGGACGTGGCGTGGCCACCGGCGATTTCAACCGCGATGGCCGACCCGATCTCCTCTTCACCAACACCAACTCACCCGCTCGTTTGCTCTATAACCGCAGTGGAATGGACCAGGCGAACGGTTCAAAGTTGCCAGGGATCCGGCTGCGGTTGATTGGTACGCAGGCCACTCGCGATGCAATTGGCGCCTGGGCGGAATTGCAGACCAGCACAGGGACACACGCCCGCTATCTCTCCGGCGGCGGGAGCTATCTCTCGACGAGTGAACTGGTCATGTCCTGGCCGGGCATGACAACGACCGAGGTGCGGAAGCTGACGGTGCATTGGCCCGGGGGAACCTCTTCAACACACACGCTGACCGATGCCGCCACGGCAGCACAAGACGGCCTGCTGAATCTGACATTGGTAGAGCCGCAGTAACGCGGCCCTTCACGTTAGGGCGCGGGACGAGCCCAGTCCGGCAGACCGTTCAGACCAATCCCCAGTTGGGGCACCAGCAACATATATGTGGCGAGGACAATCAAGCCCACACCCAGCACATCGAGCAGAAAACCGTACTTCACCATCTGCCCGATGCGTATGCGTCCCGTGCCAAACACAATCGCGTTCGGTGGCGTGCCGATCGGCAGCATGAACCCATTGCTGGCGGCGAGCGTCGCGGGCAGCATCAACAGTCGCGGGTCGACCTCCATGGCGATTGCCAGGCCCGCGGCAATCGGCAACAACGCATTCGCGGTCGCCACATTCGATGTGAATTCCGACAGGAACGTCACCAGTAAACAGATCACACCAATCAGCAGCCACGTCGGCCAGCCCTGCGTCGATTCCGCCAGCCAGGCCCCGGACCATTCGGCCAACCCCGTGGCACGCGTCGCATCGGCAATCGCAAAGCCCCCGCCAAATAAGAGCAGAATGCCCCACGGCAACCGCGATGCCGTCGCCCAGTCCATGAGTGGTTCCGTCGGACGATCGGCCTGGGTGCGCACCGGAATCACGAACATCACCAGCGCCATCAGCATGGCAACCGTGGAATCGTTGATCCAGTTTTTCTGACCCGTGGTGATGTCCAGCCGGGCCAACCAGTGTTCCGCGAGCACATTCCAGCCGGGCAGAGTCCAGCCGCCACCAACATCAAAGCCCGTGCGTGTCAGCCACAGCAACGCCGTGATCGTAAAGACCGCCAGCATCCAGCGTTCGCCGGGTTGCATGGCACCGAGGCCGCGGAGTTGCTCGCGAAAATAGGTCCGGTCGAGTTGGGCCAGACCCGTGGGTCGCTGCAGGCTGCACGTCAGCAGCAACCACGTCAGCAGCAGGAAGGCCAGGCTGCACGGTGTCCACGTGGCAATCCATTGGCCCGCGGATAATTCCGGAGCCTCCGGAAACTGCTTCTGAATGACTTCCAGATAGACCACATTGGTCGGCGTACCGACCAGCGTGGCCATGCCTCCTAACGTGGCGGCATAGCCGATTCCCAGCATCAACGCCATGCCCATCTTTGTTGTGGCAGGGTCGATGGTTGTTGATTCCTCCGAAACCTGTGCAATCTGATCCAAAGACGTCAGCAGCGCGAGTGCGATCGGTAACATCAGCAATGTCGCCGCGGTATTGCTGATCCACATCGACAGCCCGAATGTCGCCAGCATGAAACCGAGGATGATGGTGCGGACACCGGTGCCTGTCGCCGTCACAATGCGGAGCGCGAACCGGCGATGCAGTCCCCAGCGCTCGATTCCCAGCGCGAGCACGAACCCGCCGAGATACAGGAACGAACTATCGCTGAAATACGACGCTGAGACGTCTTTCGCTGATAGAATGCCCAGGACCGGGAACAATGCCAACGGCAGCAGACTGGTGACCTCCATCGGCAGCGCCTGCGTGACCCAGAAGATGCCCATCAGCGCGGTGACCGCTGCCATCCTCTGCCCAGCCGACGACAGCCCCTCCGGTGTCGGCATCCACAACACCGCCAAGAAGCACAGAACGCCCGCATAGCCTCCCCACCGGCTGACCCACGGCGGAACAGGATCATCCATGACTGCGGCTTTCTGATCTTTGAAGGCAACGGGCTGACAGACTGACGTTAAGCGGTGTATGAGAGGCGGTTTTCAAGTCGTTCTTGCAGAAATGCAAAACGTTGAAAGCGAACAGCCAGAGAGTGGGCACGCAGCGGAAATTTGGCTTTCTGCTTTCCACGAACACTCGAACTGGATTTGATAACCGCATCTACTGATCCGCGTCGAAGTTGCTATAGGCGAGCGGGGGGAGGTGACTCCCCCCGGTGATTCTGGCTGCAAACGGGAATTCCATCACCGAAGGGACTTACGTCCCCTCGCTCGCCTTTACGAACTTCAACGCGTGTCAGCAAGCTCCCCATCATGCCTGCCCCATGCGTGCATGACCAGTCTCGCTGGCATCAGAATCGCGCCGGGATCTGACCAGGCCAGCACCACCGCACGGCTGAAATCAGGCCATGTCCCTGCTCGCAACTCCCGTATCGGTAGCATCGCGCGACACTGATGATTTATGATTCCCACAACGCTGGCGATGCCGCTCAGGCTTTGCCGGCCGTCTCCCGCCGACCGCCGCTCATTCACCGCTAAGATCTCAAATAGGAACTTGTCATGGACGCCTGGCCGATTGGTGTGTTTGCCTCTGTAGATGCCGGATTGGGCGTGCATCTCGATGTCGCCGCGGAACTGGGCATTCCCACCGTGCAGGTCCATTCCCCACACGCCAACACGCGCAACCCCGCGACCGCAGAAACCTTCCTGAAGCGCTGTGCCGCTGCGGGCATCACCCCCACTGTGGTCTTCGGCGGCTTTGAAGGCGAAAGCTATGCCGACATCGCCACCACGGCACGCACAGTCGGCCTGGTTCCGGAAGCAACCCGTGCGGCCCGTGTTCAGGAGATGAAAGAAATCTCCGACTTCGCCAAACTCCTCGGCGTGAAGGCCGTCGGCTTGCACATCGGCTTTGTCCCCGCCGATCGCAGTAGCAGTTCCTACCAGGATCTGCTGGTTGTCACGCGCGAGTTATTAGATCACGTCGCCGCGAATGGTCAGAACGTGCATCTCGAAACCGGCCAGGAATCGGCCGAGCATCTGCTGGAGTTCATTCACGATGTCCAGCGGCCCAATCTGTTCATCAATTTCGACCCGGCCAACATGATTCTCTACGGCACAGGCAACCCCATCGAAGCGTTGAAAAAGGTCGGCAAGTATGTCCGCAGCATCCATTGCAAGGATGCCAAGTGGGCACCGGCCGATGTCCGCGGCACCGCCTGGGGAACCGAAGAACCCCTCGGTGAAGGCGATGTCGGCATGGAAACCTATCTGCGCACGCTCAAGGAACTCGGTTACACCGGACCACTCACCATTGAACGCGAGATCGCACATGACCGCGATCGTCAGAAGAAAGACATCGGCACCGCGGTCAAGTTGTTGACCGATTTGCGTGCGAAGATTCTCGGTTAAGGCCAGCGCTTACCATCACGAACCAAACATCTTCTTCAAGCGGTTGCGGTGATACTCCAGCCGCTCTTGAGGAGACATGGTTTTGAAGTCCGGAGCCGCTGACGTTTGGCGCGTCGGCGGCTCGCTTTTTTTCGGGCTTTCCGCCTTCCGCTTTCCGCTTTCCGCCGTGATTGCCACCGGCACGCTCACCTGAGAACCACCACCGCCATAGCTCATCACGGCGGTCTGCAACTGCAGATCGTCGGCCAGTGACCGCTGCGGTTTGACACCCAGTTTCTCCAGCACGCTGTGATACGCCGGGACTGCCTCTTCCGGAGTCAGCACGCCGTCGGCAATCAGTCGCAGAAACTCGATGAACGCCAGTTGGTTCTCGGCATTGTTGATCTTGCGGCCGAAGAGCGCCGCGCGGGCGCCATACTTCTGCGCCTCGCCGAGCAGTTTGAAGGCATCGTAGGTGGTTCCCGCCGCACCGCCGAGCACGCCCACGATGAGGTGTGGATCGTACCGCACCAGTTCTTCCATCGCTTTCGGGCCGTGGTAGACAATCTTCAGAAAGACCGGCCGCCCGGCTTGAGCCACGCCCGCCAACGTCCGCGCGATCAGGTCGTTGATGAAGCCCCCCAGCAACTCGGGAGCAATCACACCCGGCAGGTTAGGATCGAAGACTTCCAGGAAGTGCCGGAAGCCTTTGCGTTCGGCCTCCTCGCGGAATTCCTTGTACTTTTCGATCGTGTGCAGATCGAGTTTCAGATCGTTGTTGTACGTGACGGAATAGAGCCCCAGGTTCGATCCGCGTGGTCGCTCGGCTGGATCGCAGTCCATGTGGCCACACTGCATATGGTCAATGGCCGCTGTGCGAAACGGGTGCGCAGGGGCGGTGTGGATCTTCCCGCCGCGTGGCAGATGCACATCGGTCGCATCATTGGCCCGCGTCGCCGGGGTGATCTGCGAATTGTCGAACAAACCTTCTTTCAGGGTGAGTTGATCACTCGTGCTGGTCGACATCAGCACGATATCGACCAGACCCTGCCGGATGACTTCGCGAATCTGCTGCCGATACTCAGCGAGAGTTTTGTGCCGCAGTTCGCCGCCGTGCTGCTCCGGGGAGAGCCCCGTGGCGCTCATGCCAAACGCCATGTCGGCATCTTTGGCATCGGCGAGGATGAAATCCTTCGCGCCCGACGGATCGGCATGAATCGCAGCAAGTTTTTGATCGAGAGATTTGGGCATTAACGTATTCGACCTTGTCAAAGCCGCACTACGGGCTGGCACTGGCTCGAACTCGAATCCAGTCCGTAAGTTCAGCTTTTGAAATGGTACCGTCGGCGACATTGAGCGTGAGGTCCACCAACTCGTCGTTTGTTGCAGCGAACAGTCTTTGGTTCAGCAGTAGAAACGTTTCAGCGGAAGCCAAAGCAACGCGTTTGTTTCCATCGACAAAGGGATGATTCTTGCACAGATGAAACAAGTAGGCTGCTGCCATCGCTGATAAATCGTCATGCAGATATTGTCCACCAAACTGCGCAGCGGGCATGGCAACAGCGGATTCCAGCAGCCCTCTGTCTCGCAGTTCTGGACTTCCCCCGTGGATGCGAATCGACGCCGCGTGGACCAGGAGCACTTCATCCACGGTCAGAAATCGAACATCAGTACTCATTCCGCCAGTCGCTTCAGTGCGGATTCACGTCGCGCCAGTACATCTGCCAAGCATTCCTCGAAGGTGGGATGTGTCACCGCCTCGACTTGTAAACTGAGCGGCTTGGGTGCATTCCATTCTACCACGGTCGCCGCCAGCTGGTCGTCGAACTCGATCGTCACTTCATGATGGATCGGGTTCAGGTGGTCAACAACAGTTTGCAACATGTCTCGCAGATCATCTGGGCTCAACGCAGCATCACGCAGACGGATCTTCACGCTCCCCGTTTGAACAGCTGTTTCCTGTGATACGTCAGATTGCGTCGCCATTTCAGGCATCCTATGTGATGTCGCGGATTTCGTTCATCATAAAATCCTACAGCAATCAGCAGAAGTCCTCGACACCATAAAGCGGCCACAAGTTCACCTACAGCACCTTATCAATCGTCTCCCGCAGGACTTGGCCCGACTTCTGCAACGCGATTTTTTCCTTCGGCCACAGGTCGATTTCGATAATCCCTTCCACTCCCTTGCGACCGACGATGGTGGGGACCGAGATGGCGACGTCACGCAGACCGTAGGCCCCGGACTGCAACGCAGATACCGGCAGGATGCGCTTCTGATCCAAGGCGATGGCATGGACCACATCGGCGATGGAGACCCCCACCGCAAAGCCCGCGCCCCCCTTCTTCTTGATCACTTCCGCCCCGCTGCCACGCGTCTTCTTCTCGACTTCCGCAATGAGGTTGGTGGTGACGCCGGGGAACTTTTCCAACGGCAAACCGGCGATCTGGGCGTTCGACCAGATGGGGACCATACTGTCGCCGTGCTCGCCGAAAATCGTGACCTGCACCTGCGTCGGCGGGACATCCAGCCGTTGGGCCAGCATGCTCCGCAATCGCGTGGTATCGAGTACGGTCCCCAGACCAATCACCTGCACCGGCGGCAACCCGAGTTCCTTGATCGCCAGATAGGTCAGCACATCGACCGGATTCGAGACGACGAACACGATGGCATCTTTGCGGAAGCCGTGCTTCTTCATATCCGCGAGAATGCCGCGGAACAGTGTCACGTTGCGGTTGATGAGATCGAGCCGACTTTCATCTGGCTTGCGCCGCAGTCCGGCCGTGATGACGATGACATCGCTGTCTTTGACCGCTTCGGTGCCGTTGGCGGTGATCTTCTGATCGGAGAGCAGACTGGCTCCATGCAGCAGATCAAGGGCCTGGCCTTCACAGAGATCCTGATTGACATCGACCAACGCAATTTCGCGGACGATTTTCCCAGCCTGCAAGGCGAACCCGGCACACGAGCCGACCAACCCGCCACCGCCAATGATGCTGACTTTCATGTTCGTATTCCGTTCTAAAGAGTCATCCGCACAACCAAATCGCTATCCGATGCGCGGAATTTGTTTCAACTGATCAAAATGTTTGTCTGAGGTGCATAGGAGCAGTTGGTGCTGAATGGTCAACGCCGCGATCCACAAATCGTTGATGGGAATCGGTGTCCCTTGTTGACGGAGTTGGCGATACAGTTGTGCGTAATACAAAGTCGTGCTGGCTTCAATCGGCAGAACCTCAACTTTGGGGCTCATCAGGAAGGTCTCCAGCGACCGCAGGTTTTCGGTCTCTCGTTTCCCGCATGAGAAGCCGGCTTTCAGTTCCCCGAGTACAATCACTGGTAGATAGACTTTTGTCGCTTGCGATACGATGTGTACAACATCGGCATGCCCGGACAACAGCCTGGTGTATGCGTTCGTGTCGAGCAGAATGCCTATTGCCATTGATCCTGATCCACCTGCTCAAAATCTGCGATGGCCGCATCGAACTCGGGGTCAGGTACCCAGGTTCCGATGACCGCCCGGAGATGTTCATCGAGTCCCATCACTGAAAGGCCATTTCGTACCGCATCGATCGCAGTCTGTTCGAGACTCTGGCCTGTCGCTTGAGCGCGATGCTTTAATTCCGCTTCCAGTTCCGCAGGGAGATCCTTCAGGATAATCGTCATGCCAGATCCTCTCATTCCACCAGCGATCAGCCCCTACTTGCCCAGGGCGGCGACCACTTGTTCGGTAATCGCTTTTACGAGGTCTTCCGTCGAAAAGCCATTTGATGAGGGCTTGGCGGTACAGGCCGCACCGCTTTCCGGTTCTTTCTGACGCGCGAGGTAACCCTTGTAAATCGGAGGCGGCTCGAACGCCTGCGGTTGCAATGCTCCTTCTTTGTAACCATCGCGGAAGGCGCTGTTGCCACACAGATCACAATCCTCGACATGGAACCGCGGGTCATCGAACCCGAGCTTCTTCTTCAGGTCGAGCAATTCCACCGATTCGCGTTCGTTGAGGTAGGTCACCTTGCCGAGTTGCTTGGAGAGTAACAAAATTCGGCAATAGGCATCGAGAATTTCGGTCTTCCAGTACGCTTCTTCGAGGTGCGCCCCAAAGGTGACCGTGCCATGGTTGGTGAGGATGATGGTGTTCGTGCCATTCTTCAGGAACGGCGTTACCGTTTCGGCGAACTTGGAACCGCCGGGGGTTTCATACGGAGCGATGGGGACTTCGCCCATGAAGACTTCGATTTCAGGCAGGATGCACTGCGGAATCGGCTCACGCGCGACGGCGAACGCCGTGGCATGCGGCGGATGACAATGCACCACCGCTTTGACATCGGGCCGATGCCGCATGATCTCCAGATGCAGCAAAACTTCGCTGGTTCGCTTGCGCTTGCCGGCGATTTGAGTTCCCTGCATATCGACGGCACAAATGTCGTCCGGCGTCATGAAGCCTTTGCAGATCATCGTCGGTGAGCAGAGGACTTCGTTCTCGCCCACGCGGATCGAGATGTTGCCGTCATTCGCTGCGGCGAAGCCTTTGTTATACACGCGGCGACCAATCTCGCAGATCAGCTCTTTCAGCTTACGGTCGTTGATGCCGGAATTCCATTTGTTGTCGGCCATGCTAGCATTCCTCTTAATATACCAGGGATAGCGATCCCCGGGCTTCTGTGTTAATCGACTTCCAGTGTGTCCAAAATGCAGGCGCAATAGGCGTCCAGTGGTTTAGGATCGGGATGAAACGGGGCACCCGCTTCGGCTCCCTCGGCCATGCCCACCAGCGTGCCGGGAGACGCCCCCAGTTCATCGTAGGCCACGATCGGTTCTTCGCGGCCGGTTGGATCTCCTTTGAGACCGGCATGAGTGAGTGGCGTGACCACGAGCCAGGTACCGCCCGTAATCATCGGGTGGCACTTCGCCAGCGTCACTTTGCCAATCACTTCGCCCACTCGCATGGTATTCGCGGTTCCTACTTGCTGCCCGGGATATTTGCTGTGCCCAAGGCGGCACAGGCCTGCACAATTTGCCGTAGTTCCATAAAGGACCGCCGCTGCGGATTCAGCACCCACACATTCGGCGACATTTGTGCTTCGACCTCTCGCAAGTGCTCGGCCGAGTGGATCACCGCCGCCCGCACTTTGAGATTTCGGTTCGTTTCACAGGCCACCAGTTCCGCGGCTTGCGCGAGAATCAGCACGCGGTCGAAATCGGCCGTCGCAATGGCACGCCCGGCGATCTCAATGACTTCGCTCGATGCTCCGACGAGTTGCCGACGCCAACCGTTCAAGCTGCGGCTGACATGATCGAGCAGCGTGCGAACCGTCGGGGTCACCGTCGAGGCCAGTAACTGCCAACGCACTGGAATCGTAACAGCGCTCGTCGATACGGTTGTTTTGCTGCGCGTCCAGCGAATTCTGCGTTGTTTCAAAAGATCAATTGCGGAGGGCGTGATGACCGCTTTCGGCGAGACCAGCAGCGTCACACCGTTGGGCAATGACAGTTTTTCTAACACCGCCGCCGTAACGACACGCTCCGAGATGCCCAGTTCAACGGGTGCCGTCGGAATGGCGGGCTTAACAACGGCTGGTGCCGCAGCGACTGACTCGACCGACGGACGCACGGCGACGGGTGCCTGGAGTTGCTCCAGCACGTTCGCGACGATGCGTTCAATCAGTGCCGAATCGTAAGCCATCAGTCCACAATTCCCATAACCGTCCAGCGGACGCAGGTGATATCTGTTCCCACCATCTCCCGAGCCGCTTTACCATCGGACGAAATAATTACAGTGTCACCCTTGCCGGCCCCATGCTTATCGAGCACCAACTGCGGAGCCCCATCGGGCAGCCCTTGCACCCCCAGCGGCTGCGCGAGCAGCAACCGCCACCCCTGCATCGAGGGATGCTTGATGGTCGAAGTCGCACGGCCGATGATTTTGCCAAGCTGCATGAGAGCGGAAAGCCTAAAGCGGAAAGCCTAAAGCCATAAGAGTTTAACGCTTCAACGTCCCACGGAACGCACTGAGCATTCGGCTCAACTCGTCCGCTGACTGATAGAGACCTAGGAAATCGTCCTCTGATAGCCAGCTTTCATTCTTTGCTAAATACAGCTGCGAAACACATTCCATTAAAGACCCATATGCGATTTCGATAAACCTTGCAAAGTCGTTGTCTGAAGTTCGGCTGCTGCCCTCAGCGACATTCGATGAAATGGAGACAGAGGCTCGTCGAATCTGGCTGGTTAATCCGTAACGCTCTTCGGTCGGGAATCGGGTTGAAACTCGATAAATCTGACCTGCGAACTCGATCGCTCTGATCCAAATCTCCATTCGTTCAAATCGGAAGCGTGATTTCATCTCCATTTCTGGCTCTCTGCTTTCCGCCTTCTGCTTTCCGCTCCCTAAATCACTCGCAGTTCATCCACCATCACGCAGCGGCGTTGACGGGTGAACGTCATGGGGCTGGTGACGCCTTCACCGGTCGGTGTGGCGATGCTGAAGCTCAGGAAACCTTCGCCACCGAGGCCCAAACCGGCGGGTGATGGACCATTCTTGATGAACAGCGTGGTGTCCATTGCCCGGCCCATCTTCGTCATGGCCCGCACATTGCGACTGTGAATCAGGCTGGTGTGCCGGAAGCCGTGCTCGTATTCCAACGCCAGGTCGATGGCATGATTCACGTTCTTCGCCCGCACGAACGGCACGAAGGGCATCATTTGTTCTTCGGGCACGAACGGGTTCGATTCGTCGGTTTCGCCATACAGGAGTTCCGTACCAGCAGGGACTTTCACACCGATCATCTCGGCAAGATACGCCGCGTCCCTGCCCACGAAATCCTTATTGACGTGATGATGATCCTTGGCATCTTTCGGCGGCGTGAAAGCGATCTTGGTGAGGGCGTCAATCTGACTGGCGTTGAGTTGATACCCGCCAAAACGACCCATTTGTGTCATCAGATCATCGAAAATCTTCTCGACGGCGAAGACTTCTTTCTCGCCGATGCAGAGCAGGTTGTTGTCGAAGGCGGCACCGGTGATGATCGACTTCGCTGCGTTTTCCAGGCAGGCGGTTTCATCCACCACCACGGGCGGGTTGCCCGGACCCGCGACGATCGCCTTTTTGCGGCTTTCCATCGCGGCCCGCGCGACGGCGGGACCACCGGTCACGCACAGCAGTTTGACTCCACGATGCCCAAAGATTGCGGCGGCGGTATCGAGCGTCGGCTTCTCGACGATGGTGATCAGATTCTGAAGGCCGGTCGCCTTGTGAATCGCCTTGTTGAAACGTCGGACTCCCTCACAAGCGATGCGTGCCCCGCTGGGATGCGGGTTCACGACCATCGTGTTTCCCCCGGCAACCATGTTCACCACATTGCCCGCCAGTGTGGGCAGCGAGTGCGTCACTGGCGTGATGGCTCCAATGACGCCGAAAGGGGCATACTCCGTCAACGTGATGCCGTGGTCGCCGCTCTTGGCATCGGTCCGCAGGAACTCGACACCGGGAACCAGCTTGATGATTTTCAGCTTCTGAATTTTATGATCGAGGCGGCCGATCTTGGTCTCTTCAAACTCCAGGCGGCCAAGTTCTTCGGCCTGAGTTTCACAGATCTGCTTGACCAGTTCGATGGCGGTCACACGGGCGGCCATCGGGGCTTCGCTGAGTTGTTCAAAGCCTTCGGTCGCGGCGGCGACGGCATCATCCACCGACTGGAACACGCCCCAGTCGCCGTTCTTAAAGGGTGCCGGGGTCGTCGACTTCGGTGCCTTACCCAATTGGGCCAGCACTTCCTGAACGACCTGACGAATAGTATCGGGGGTGGCGGTGCTCATAGTAGGTTGAGTGTTCAGGGTTGAGGGTTGAAAGTTTGTAAATCAGCAACATCTTGACATGGCCAGATGACACTTAGCTCTTAGCACTAAGCTCTTAGCCCTTAACTTTTTTTCCTTAGCCATCTCGCTGCTTGGCATCAAAAATCGATTTCGAGCCGAGATGCACGGAATCGATGATGCCGATGATGGCACAATCGATTGGGAGCGGCTTCGTTTGTGGTGTAAACCGGGCACTTGATCCCTGCACGATCATCACCACTTCGCCTTCACCGCTGCCCACAGTATCGACGGCGATGAATGTCCGTCCGGTCCCCACCAGACCCTGTTGATCTTTTTCATTCACGCGCAGCGGCTCGACCACCAGCAGTTTCTGGCCAATCATGGCTTCCACCTTCTGCGTCGCAACCACACTGCCGGTAACTTTGGCTAAAAACATGCGGGAAATCCGAAATACGAAGTACGAAATCCGAAGGAAGTTCAAATAACCAAAAAAGTGAAACAAGACCTATTCTGCTTTTCTAAGGATGGCCGCCATGATCTTCATGAGTTCGATGGATTCCTGCAGGAGTTGTGCTCTGGTCGACTCCAACTCTGTGTGATTCCCCACATCCAACAGTCTGAGTCAGTAGGCTGCTTCCTTGGCTTCTTTCCGGGAGATACGAATGCGGAGTTTAAAGTCTTTCTTGCCCAGAGATTCGTTGGCCTCGATGTAGTTTGCTCCCACCGACCCGGAAGCACGAATCAATTGTTTCCCATCTTCGATATTGGCGATGGTTCTGGGAACCGATTTCATGAACACTCGTATGGCCTTGGCGAATTGAAACGTTCGCTCTTCAAGGTCAAACGGCCGTTCATGTCTCTCAGCCATAAATCATCATTCTTGTTTAATGATTATTTTTGAGTATTCCTTCGGATTTCGCATTTCGAGTTTCGAATTTCAACTTCAATTCTACCGATCCTTGATAGCGTCTCGCGTCTGCCTTGCCACAACAATTTCCTCGTTCGTCGGCACCACCCAGATCTGCACGCGGCTGCTGTCTTTCGAGATGCAGGTCTCCGCATTCCGTTGGACCGCCTGGTTCTTATCGTCACATAGTTCGATCCCCGCCCAACCGAGGTTCTCGCAGACATCGCGTCGGACTCGCACGCTGTTCTCTCCAATCCCGCCGGAGAAGACGAGGGCATCGGCACCGTTGAGGACCGTGAGATAAGCCCCCAGGTATTGCCGAATCGATTGCGTGAAAACTTTCATCGCGTGATCAGCGCGGGCATGGCCTTTCGCTGCGGCTTCTTCCAGATCACGTACATCGCCCGACAAACCACTCATGCCGAGCAGTCCGCTTTTGTTGCCGAGGTCTTCGAGCAACTCGGCGAGCGATTTTCCCGTGGCTCGCATTAATACCGGCAAGGCAAACGGGTCAAAGTCGCCCACGCGGTTGTTGTGAGGCAACCCCGTTTGCGGACTCATACCCAGGCTGTTGGCCTGCGACACGCCACCGCGCATCGCACACAGGGAATTGCTGCCGCCCAGGTGACACGAGATGACCCGCAAATCATCGCGATTCAGCAGTTGCCCGATCCGCAGACCGAGGTATCGATGGCTGGCACCATGAAAACCCCAGCGACGGACACCGTACTCTTCCTCCCATGCATGCGGAATCGCATAGCCGCGAATCTCTGGCGGAATCGTTTCGTGAAACGCGGTTTCGAGCGCGGCGACGAGTGGAATTTGCGGGAAGGCCTGCCGCAATTGCCGCATCGCCTTGGCATAAGGCGGGTTGTGTGCCGGTGCGATATCAGCTAACGCTTCCATCGCATCGAGCAGTTCATCGTTGACAATGCGGATGCCGCTGAGCTTGCCCGCGAAAACTGCCTTGAACCCGATCCCTTCGACTTCCTCGGCCGATTTCAGACAGCCCCATTGGGGGTGCATGAGATGTTCCAGGCAGAGCCGTACCGCCGCCGCATGATCGGGCACGTTCCGCGTGTCTTCCTCGCGGTGCGTGCCGATTTCGACGAAGCATTGGCTTTGCGGCTGACCAATCCGGTCGATCCCCCCGCGTGCCAGTTGCGACTCATCACTGAGATCAAACAAGCGGTACTTGAAGCTGGTCGAACCGAGATTAGCAACGAGAACTTTCATGGCGGTTTCTAAAGGCTGAGGGTTCAGGGTTTAGGGCTAAGAGCCATCCGACAAAACCGGTTGCGGTACGTGGAAACCGCTGTTGTTGCCGTGGCCGTGTTGATCCCACAGAGGTTTTGTCGGAATGCACTAAGTGTTCAGTGCGTCAAATTGAAACTTAAATTATGGATCTCGTGGCGATTTCCCCTTCAGCGTGTTACGCAACCCGCTCAGCATTCGGCCTAGCTTTTCAGACTGCATATACAAGACGTTGTAAATCTCATCTTGGACAAATCCCTGCCGCCTGGCGACGCCAGATGAGACACGGACTCCATCAATGATCCATACGCGATCTCGACAAACCGGGCAAAATCCGTTGAGGAACTCCGTCCCGAGCCTTCAGCAACGTTTGCGGCAATTGATACAGAGCTGCGCCGTAGCTGATTCACCAGGCCATAGCGCTCAGCATCCGGGAAAGTCGAAGTGCAACGATAGATCTCATCCGAGAAATTGATCGCCTCTTGCCAGACGTCGAGCTTCTCAAACTTGAACATTGCCGGGCACCTGCATTTCCCTTAGCCCTGAACTCTCAGCCCTTAGCCTTAGATAAAATGCTCCATCAACGTCTTTTCGGGGCGGGCGATGATGTGGGACGACACCAGTTCGCCCACTTGTGCGGCGGCGGCAGAACCGGCGTCGACGGCGGCGCGGACGCTGCCGACATCGCCACGAATCACGGTGGTCACATAGGCCCCACCGATTTGAATCTGCTTCACCAGGGTCACATTGGCGGCCTTGAGCATGGCGTCCGCCGCTTCAATCTGGGCCACAAGGCCCTTGGTTTCAATCAGTCCAATCGCTTCGTTCATTGGAGAAAAGTCCAGTGTCTAGAGTTGAGAGTCGAGAGCCAAATTATCGTTGCTGGATTGAGGGTTCCGTGTGTGTTGGATTTATTCCCTCAGCCCTTAGCACTCAACCCTTAGCCCGCCTTGCCGCTGCTTTTCGCCTTGGGCAGAATGGCGGCGAGTTCTTCATGCGGACGCGGAATGACCTGCACGCTGACGACTTCGCCGATCTTGCTGGCGGCGGAAGCCCCGGCATCGATCCCGGCTTTCACGGCGGCGACATCACCAGTGACGAACGCGGTCACCAGGCCGCTGCCGACCTTGTCCCAGCCGAGCATCTGCACATTCGCAGCCTTCAGCATCGCATCGATGCCTTCGATCATGCACACGAGACCCTTGGTCTCCAACATTCCCAACGCTTTCATCGGTTCGGCCATTTTCTGAAGTTCCTTGGTGGTTACGAGGCAGAGGGACGTGCTAAGGGCTGAGTGCTGAGTGCTGAGTGACAGAACCAGATTCTAGATTGGTCACTTAGCCCTTAGCCCTAAACACTTAGCTATTTATTTCTCACACGCACACGCGTGCGGCTTGATCAGTTCCACGAGCGAGGCATGCTCCAGGTCGATGGCATTGCCTTCGTCGGTATCGAGATGGACTTCGAGCTTCACGGTCGGATCGGCCCGCACGGTGACATCTTCCAGAGTGGTCGTGCAGGCGGGTGACACCACCCGCAGTTCCATCTTGTCGCCATTCTTCACGCCGTAGTATTCGAGATCGGCCGGGCCCATGTGAACGTGCCGCATGGCGCGAATGACTCCCTCGGTGAGATCGACCACACCCTTCGGGCCCATCAACACACAACCAGGTGTCCCCTTCACATCGCCACTGATGCGCACCGGCAGGTCGATGCCCAGCGAGATGCCGTCGGTGAAAGCGAGTTCCACCTGCGAGGCACTGCGACAGGGGCCAAGCACGCGAACTTCCGGCAACATGCGACGTCGCGGCCCAATCACCGCCACGGTTTGCTTGGCGGCATAGTAGCCGTCCTGGTAGAGCCATTTCTGGGGTTCCAGTTCGGCCCCTTTGCCAAACAGGATCTCGACATGCTCTTGTGTCAAATGCACATGTCGGGCGGAGATATTCACCACCAGCGGATTCCGCGGTGCGGGTGGAGTCGCGGCGGCAGTTCCCAGATGCTTGGTCAGCACCGAGCGGACGACGCGTTCAATATCAGAGCGGCTGTAACCGTTGGCAAGTTGTGTCATCGGGTGCAAGTCTCGTGAAGCTAATGGTCCGTCACACTGACGTTCACGCCTGCTTCCGCCAGCGTGGTTCGCCAGGTGTCACTTAATTCATGATCAACAAACATGCGTGTCACCGCAGACAGGGGACACAAATAGGCCAATGCGGAACGTCCGAATTTCTGGCTATCCGCTGCGACCCACACTTCCTGGGCCGCATCGATCATCTGCCGTTCACAATCGACGAGCAGGGTGTTGCTGTTGAACAGCCCCCGTTCGGTGATCCCGCCTGTGCTCATGATGAGCCGTTCCACCCGCATGCCCGACAACGCCGCCGCAGCGAGTGAGCCCAACGCCACCCCGGTGCGCGGGTAGAGGTAGCCGCCGATAAAAATCAGTTCAATGCTGGCCTGATTGACCAGCAGGTTCGCAATCGGCAGTGAATTCGTAACGACCTGCAACGACTTGCCAATGAGGCAGCGGGCCACCTCCAGCGTGGTGGTGCCACCATCCAGCAGCACGGTTTGCCCGGGCTGAATATCTTGGGCGATCGCTTTCGCGATCCGTTGCTTCTGGGGCAGGGCGGTGGTGTGACGTTCCTCGAACGACGTGATGTGCTCGCCCGAATAGGCGGCTCCACCGCGCGTGCGACGAACTTGACCGACATCGTCCAGATATTCCAGATCCCGTCGAACAGTCGATTCACTCGCCCCAAATCGCTCCGCCAATTCATGCAACGACACAAAACCCTGCTGCTCAATGAGTTGCAGAATTTCGTCACGTCGCTGATCAACGAGCATTATCACCCCGAGAGACCTCGTGAGCTGGGAACCCGCTAGAATCCGTCACTTCATTCCCCTCAAACTACCGGGTCGTGAAGCATTTGCAAGCGAGCTGCCGCCTAAATCTTTCAGAATCTGTCAGATTCTTTCACTTGACGCAGCAAGTCTATGCCTGGACCAACCGCTAATCTCATGTCGGACGCCCATGCGGCGGTCTGAGCGGGTTTTCGCTCAACTTTCCGCGACCTGTCGCAGATGGCAGCGAAGATAGCAGTGATGCCGACGAAGCCCAATCCGGGCAAAAAGTCGGACCAGGCAAGACGTTCGGACGGCGTGGCTCTCAGGTCATGCACGCGGCACGATTCAGAACCTGTTTTCAAATCGTTCCAGCGGAAAGCAGAAAGCGGACAGCCAGAGAGCGGGAAACCTGCGGATTTCAGGCTTTCTGCTTTCCGCCTTCAGCTTTCCGCAATCACTCGTTCTCCATTTGAAAACTTGTTCTCAAGCCGACGGTCTACGGTCGACGCGCTGACCCCGGACCCACAACGCCCCTTCCGCAAACAGGCGGATCGCTTCCGGCAGCAGTTGGCACTCCTGCTCGAAAATCCGGGCGGACAGCGTTTCGACGGTGTCATCATCCCGGACGGGAACCGTCGCCTGGGCGATGATGGGGCCATGATCGTATTCGTCATCGACAAAATGGACGGTGCAGCCGCTCACCCGGCAACCACGTGCCAGCACCCCCTCATGCACATGGTGCCCGTGAAACCCGCGCCCGGCGAAGGCGGGAATCAATGAGGGATGAATGTTCATCACGCGGTGCTGGAAGTCTTCCGGGATTTGGATGAGGGCCAGAAAACCGCCGCAGATCACCAGATCGGCTTCCACTTCACGACACCGCTGAAAGATCGCCTCGCTGAACGCTGCCACATCGGTAAATGCTTTCCGTGTCAGAACTTCACACGTCAGGCCAGCCGCTTGAGACCGCTCGACACCAGCGCAGTAAGCCCGACTGGCAATCACCAGAGGGATTTCGGCGGAGAGCGCCCCCGTGTAAATCTGTTCAATTAAGTTGAGCAATGTCGTGCCACCGCCCGAGATCAGGACGACCAGCCGGATCGGTCGGGACAATGGGCAGGTGGGGGGCATGTCAGTTCCGCACGGAAGTAACGTCGGTTGAGGCGAAGTGCAGGATTAATGATGCGGTTCGATGGGGCGTGAATCGGCATCACCCAGGAATTCCTGTGGCGGGAACTCGTCGAAATTGCGGCCCGGAGTGTTATAGCGAGTCACGGTGGCTGGCCGTTGTTGACTGGCGGTCCAGATTCCCCAGACAGAGGCGATCGCCACAGCCACCAGGGCCACGTAAATCCAGGTGGGTGTCGCGGGGCGTTCATTCGCCGCACGACTCGGATACCATTGCACGCTGCCGGCGACAAACAGCGGTGCCTTGCGTGCGGTGTCTTGGGCCTGGTAGCCGTACATCTTCAGGAAGTAACCCGCAAACCGGACCTCTTCCGTAATGTCGCCCCCCACGGGCAAGCCTTCGGGCTTTTGCGTGAAGATCACGACCGCGGGGTTGCCTTGCGAATCATCGGAATAGAACCAACCTTCATAAATCTGATCAATCTGCAAATCATTCGGGCCCGCGTCGGACTGAATCAGCTTGCGGAAATAGCCGTGCAATGCGACAGGTTGGCCACGGTATTCTTTGGGATGCTGGAACACGTCCACGAACTGCGGAAACTCGGAGGGCTTCTTGCCAGCGTACTTGGTCGATACCGCTTGGCGCTGTTGGCGAAACGCCAGCGCGTACTCGGTAATCACCTTCGGATCGAGTTGCTGGCACAACCATAGTCCATAAAAATAGGCCGGTCGATCGCGGTATTCGAGGCCGACCGTATTGTCTCGCAGGGGTTGCAGCAGTAACGGATTCAGCGTCATCCCGTCATCGAGAGAGGCGGGCGTATCCGGCGGAACATCCCATTCCGCCAGTTCTTCGGCCTCATCGGTGGGCATCGAGGCATCCACGCCCGCAGGGGGCTGACTCCACGCGACGGGCACTGTCGCAACGGTCCAGCAGACGCAGATCGCCAGAATTGCACGAGGAATAAGGTATGACATGCCACGGCTCAGTCGGGGAAACAACACGGCGTGAGATGCGGGCCTGAAGTCTAACATGCCTGATATTGTCGCACGATTTCCTCGCTGATGCCAACCCGTTTTGCCCAAGTTCTTGTTCGCTGGGTCGCGGTATAGGTGATACGATCTGGGGATGACCGATTCTGTGCCGGCTGCTGAGACCGACCTGCCCGATGCCCTGCGGTGGTTTGCGCCCTGGAGGTGGAAACGCGGGCGCTGGCTGCTGCTGTTGATCTGCTTGCCGGTGTATCCCCTGAGCATAGGCCCTGTGATCTGGCTCTATCAACACCAATGGATCTCCCCCACGGCTGCCAGCACCTTGGAACAGATTTACTCCCCCTTAAAATACTTGCATGACTCCATACCGCCGGTGGGATTTCTCCTCGACCGGTACATCAACTTCTGGAATTCACTCCCCTGAAGCTGCGGGGATTTCCTCGGAGGGTGGGGTCCGTCTGCGAACCTGAAGTCCGCCGGGGTTGTCCCTGACTTTCCGATTCGCGATAACGGGAGTCCGCGGGTGGGGACTCTCCCGCGCGTTCTGCCACCATCTGGATGAAGCTCCGTGACGATTGCCGCTGCCGAAGACCGCACCACCTTGAGTTCGCACCCCGCCGGCAGCTACCGCGAACTGCTGGCCGTGGCGATACCGCTGATGTTGAGTGCGGCAACGCAATCGCTGATGCACGTGATTGACCGGGTCTTTTTGACGTGGCATTCACAGGATGCGCTGGCTGCGGCACTCCCGGCAGGCATTTTGTACTGGTCGCTGCTGAGTTTGCCGTTTGGTATCGCGTCGTACCTGAATACGTTCGTGGCTCAGTATGACGGGGCGGGTAAGCCGGATCGGGTCGCCGCAGCGATCTGGCAGGGACTCTATTTCTCGCTGGCCGTCGGTGGACTGTTAATGCTGGGCGTGCCTTGGGCCGATCGCATTTTCACGGCGATTGGGCATGAGCCGCGCGTCGCGGTGATGGAGTCGATCTATTTCCGCTGGTTGTGTCTGGGGGGGATCCCATCGGTGCTGCACACGGCACTGTCGGCGTTTTACAGTGGTCGCGGTAAAACGAACGTGGTGCTGGCGGTGAATGTGATCTGCGTCTCCATCAATGCGGTGCTCGATTACGTGCTCATCTTTGGTTGGGGCCCGTTCCCGGAATGGGGCATTGCCGGAGCCGCCATGACCGATACCTTTGGCGAAATCCTGGCCTCGGTCATTCTGGCCGGGCTGATTTTGTCGCCCGCCAATACGCGGCTGTATCCCTTCTGGAAAACGTGGCGGTACGATCGCCGGTTGATGGCCGACCTGTTCAAGTTTGGCGGCGCCAGCGGACTCCAAATGTTCATTGACGTCGCTGGCTTCGCGGCCTTCATGATGATCGTGGGCAGGATCGGGCCGCGCGAATTGGCGGCCACCAACATCGCGTTCAACTTGAATACCTTGTCGTTCATTCCCGTGATCGGGGTCGGCATTGCAGTCTCGACTTTGGTTGGCCAGCGAATTGGAGAAGGCCGACCGCAACTGGCGACACGCTCGACATGGAAGGGGTTTTCCCTCGCGGGGAGTTACATGCTGGGCTTCGGCGCGCTCTACACGCTGTTTCCTGGTTGGTTGATCGCTCCTTACGCGGCACAGGCGAATCCCGAGGAGTTTGCCGGAGTCGCTGATACCGTGGTCGTGCTGCTGCGGTTCGTGGCAGTTTATTCGTTCTTTGATGCCATGGCGATTGTGTTCGGGTCGGCCATTCGCGGGGCGGGAGATACCCGGTTTTCAATGCTGGTCGCGTTTCTTGCCGCATGGTTGTTGCTGGTGTTGCCGACCTATCTGGGCTGGAAATACTACGGGCCAGACCTGTATCGTTGCTGGACGATCTGTGCCATTTATGTCATCTCCCTGGGGTTCATTTACTGCGCGCGGTTCCAGCAAGGGCACTGGCGATCCATGAATGTTATCCATCGCGGTGAACCATCCAACGAGACCGACAGCAACTTGCCAGACATGGTGGCACAACCGGCGACTGCCGCCAGTTGAGCGGTTGCGTTCTCCCTCAGAACCTGTTTTCAGATGGTGTGCGAGTGATTGCGGAAAGCTAAAGGCGGAAAGCAGAAAGCCAGGAATCCGCCGGTTTCCCCATCTGGCTTTCCGCTGTTTGCTTTTGCCTTCCGCTGGAGCGATTTGAAAACAGGTTCTCAGTACGGGTGGGAGTTATTGATGACTGCGGACCCAACCCAGTATGGAGATTGGCAGCGTGCAGCCGCACTTCTGGCGATGCACTTGCGTGACAAGGGGATCGCCGATGAACGCGTATTGCAGCGCCTCTCCGCGGTCCCCCGGCACGAGTTCGTCCCCGCGCATTTAAGGTCGGTCGCCTATCAGGATGTGGCTTTGCCGATTCTGGCAGAGCAGACCATCAGTCAGCCATACATCGTGGCTCTGATGACATCGGCCGCGGAGCTCACTCCAAAGTCGGTCGTGCTGGAGATCGGCACGGGGAGCGGCTATCAGGCGGCGATCCTGGCGGGGCTGTGTCGGCAACTGGTCACCATCGAACGACTTCCCGAGTTGGCGGAAGCGGCGAGAGAACGCATGGCCCGCCTCGGTCTCCAGAACATCGTCAGCCTTGTGGGAGATGGCACACTCGGTGTCTTCTCGCATGCGCCTTATGACGCAATTCTCGTCACCGCCGGGGCGCCTGAGGTTCCCCAGTCTCTGCTGCGGCAACTTACCGACGGCGGTCGACTTATCATTCCCGTGGGAAGTGCAGAGCAACAGGCACTGCTCCGGTACGTCAGGCGTGGTGAGACCTGGGAGGTCGACAAGCTGTGCGATTGCCGGTTTGTCAAATTATGGGGAACTCAGGGCTGGGAACTTCCAACGCCGGCCGAATGCACGTCGTAAGTCGGCGGGGCGCCCAGCAGGGTCAATTGGGTCGGCTTGCCGTCCCGGGCTCAAACCGCCATGATGCAACTCTTGTGCAGATGGTTCCGTTCCTTCCATCAGAAACGACGGCGGCATGACGCTGGTATTGCGGGACATTCGCAAACACTATCGAGAACCCGGTGGACGCGTCGTCCCCGTCCTCAACATTCCGGAGTTCGGCCTGGGTCGAGCGGAACAAGTCGCCTTAATTGGTGAAAGCGGCGGCGGAAAAACGACGCTGCTGAACATCATCGCCGGGATTACCACGCCAGATGCCGGCGTGGTCGAAATTGGCGGCGTTAACGTCACCCAACTCCCTGAAGCCATTCGCGACCGCTTTCGAGCCGATCGCATTGGGTATGTCTTTCAGACATTTCAGCTTTTGCCCGCGTTCACGGCCTTGGAAAACGTGCTGCTGGGCATGAGTTTTTCCGGCAAGAAGGTCGATCGCCAGCGGGCCGCGGAGTTACTGAACCGCGTGGGGTTGGGGCACCGTTTAACGCATCGCCCCGGTCAGTTGTCTGTGGGAGAACAGCAGCGGGTTTCGGTCGCACGGGCCTTGGCCAACTCGCCGGTCCTGTTACTCGCCGACGAACCGACGGCGAATGTCGACCCGGCGAATCAACAACTGGTGCTCGACCTGCTGCGTGAATCGTGTCGGGAACATCAAGTCAGCCTGTTGCTGGTGACGCACTCGCTGGATGTCTCGCGACAGTTTGATCGCGTGGAACGACTGGCAGACTTCAATCGACGGGAAGACTTGGTATGAATCTGGCGGTCATCGCGTGGAAAAATCTGCAACAACGCTCGCTGGCTTCCGCACTCACCGGCATCAGCATCGCGCTGGGTGTCATGCTGATGGTGGCCGTGCTGGTGATCTCTTCCGTGCTTGATGCCACGTTCAGTCAGCGGTCGATCGGTTACGACCTGATCGTGGGACCGAAAGGGAGCGACCTGCAACTGGTGCTGAGTACGGTTTACCACATCAGTCCGCCCATCGAGAATTTGCCGTATCGTTATTTTCGCGAACTGTCTGCCGACCCGCGCATCGCGAGTGCGATTCCCGTCGCTATGGGTGATACCACGGAACTGGGTGGCTTTCCCATCGTGGGGACGGTGCCCCAGTATTTTCTGGAAGACTATGCCCCGAAGCGACAATTTCTCATTCGCGGCAATACCCTGCGTCGTCCGTTCGATGCCCTGATTGGTGCGCATGTCGCCCGCGCGAACGGCTGGGATATCGGCTCGACATTCCGCATGATTCATGGTGGCAGCGACAGCCACGTGCATAACGAAGAGTTCACGGTGGCGGGTGTGTTACAGGCGACAGGTACACCCAATGACAAATCGGTCTTCGTGCATCTGGATGGGTTCTACCTCATCCAGGGGCATGACAAGCCGTTCGACGAGGCCCTCAAACGCGAGCGCGAATTCTTTGGCGAGCCACCGCTGTCACCCGCGGAACTGGATGCCGAGGTCGCCCGGTTGAAAAAGAAATACAGCCACGACCATAGTGGTCACGACCATGCGCATGACGACCATGTCGAAGAAGTTCCCGACCTGCAAAAGGAAGTGACCTCGATTTTGGTAAATGCCAAGACGCCGATCGCTGCCAACCTGCTGGCGGGAGATTTAAAGAAAGGCTTCAAGGCGATGGCGGTGAACCCCATCATCCCCATGCGCCGCCTGATGGTGGATGTACTCGGGGGGGTGAAACTGCTGCTGCTCGTCCTCACGGGCCTGATCGTCGCGGTTTCCGGCATCGGCATCTTTGTGAGCATCTATAACTCAATGGCGGCCCGCAAGCGTGAGATTGCGATCATGCGCGCCCTGGGAGCACGCCGCGGCACGGTCCTTTCGATCATCCTCTCCGAGTCCATCATGCTGTGCCTGGGCGGAGGGTTGCTCGGCCTGCTGCTGGGGCATGGTCTGGTCTTCATCGCCGCACCGATTGTCGAAGTGCGCACCGGCTTGCTCGTGAACCCGATGACTTTTGATCCCTATGAACTGGTCCTGTTCCCGGTGCTGTTGCTGCTGGGTTCGCTGGTCGGCTTACTACCTGGCCTGACCGCCTATCGCACCGACGTCGCCGACGCGCTGAATGGCTAACAGTCCGTTGATGAATTCGCACAGACAGGAATGTCTGTGCCACGAACACTGGTTACGTGTGCCACAAACGGTGGTATCTTGTGCCACTAACACTGGTTTCTTGAGAAAAAAACCGTGGTTTCTCATCAAACAGTGGCCCAGACATTCCTGTCTGGGAGCCCCCGACCTGCAAGGCATCATTGTCGGTTCAGAAATCGATCCGCGTTCTGAGTCCGACGACAACGGCGGTCTCTGCCGTTTCACTGGTCGGTTCAATCCACTGGATATCCGGCGTAATATGGAACCACCGTGTCACGCCGATGTTGTAAAACAATTCAACACCATGTTCGTTGCCCACCGGCATCACCGGTTCCAGGCTGTTCTTCAGGTCGGTGCTGTTCTGAAAGTAGTAATAGCCGATGCCGAACGTATCCAGCGGCCGTGAGTCGAAGGGGCTGGAGCCGCCGATTCCGGTCGTGAAGGTCCAGCGGATGGGGTTGGGGTTGCCATCGGAAAGTGCCCATTGACCGAACACGCCCCAACCGCGCTGCGGATTGCACGGGTCGACATACAGGTACTGGTCGAAGGCATACATCAGAGACCAGGAATTGTTTTTGCGTCCCAGGACAGGGAGCGGGCCGGTCGGCGTATCGATATAGGCCGACGCATCCAACGCGCTGACGTCGCGGTTCGACCAACTGAAGAAGACATTCTGATGCCCGGGTCGACCGGCCAACTCGACCGGGATGCTGAGCTCTCCAAACAACGAGACGCCATTCTCAAAGAAGTTGTCAAAGCCGCTCGTCGTGGGCTGATTGATCGGGTCTACGAGCATCAAACTCAAGATTGGGTATTGCTCGTGCAGCACAGCGAACCCAGCGCCGAGAGATGAATACGGCACCGTGCGACCAAAAATCGGAGGCAAGACAAACGCCGTATTCATGAACTGCGTCTGACCTTTCCCCGCGGCAAAGGGATTGAGATAGCCATCGACGACGTTGATCTTGCCGGCAAACACGGCCAGGTTCTCATTGAGAAACTGTGTCAGCTTGAAGCCCGTGAGCGCGGTGACATCCTCTCCCGGCATAGGGAACAGCATCGCGGTATTCGAGGGACTCAGGGCTCCCGTTTGTCCGAACACATCTTCTCCATACCGGGTTTCCCCGTGAAGATCGATGAGCAGCCCTTCCCATAGCCCCAGTTTATGGGCATCCATGGTGATGTAGTAATCGTTCCTGCCGCCGAACTGAAAGGCTTCCTGATTCCCGCCGCTCGCCACACCTTGATAAAAGAGGGTCGTGCTGGCATCGACTTTCACACCCTGTTCGCCGAGTGCCGTGCGCCGTCCGCCAGCGTCTCCCAGCAGCGTGGGCTGTTCGGCGAGGTGCTGCAGCCGGAGGTCTGTCACCGAACAGAACGGATCGTCGACCGCGTCGAATAGATCGTCGAATCCTCTGGCTTCAAGGGCTGACACGCACAACAGCCACAGCAATCCACCGGCGGCTCCTCGCAGCCAAAGTGTCATGCAAGCCATGCGTTGAATGAAAGGATGCATCGGCAAATCCTGCCGGAGAATGCGCTCGCGTTGTTCAGGCCCCCTGCCCGACTGCAATACCTTCGCCGAGTCGCATCTGTATGGCTGAGTCGATTCGTTGGAACGGCTTCCGTCGCGGAAAAACATGGCTGCCGGAATCGATCAGGAAAAGTCTGCGGTGCGTCTCTCCGAGTCGATTGCTGCTCTGGTCAAATGCGGCTCTGACAGTTGCCCACGGAAATTCGGCCAGAATTCGCAGCCAGCGGCGGCCTGAGTCAGCAGGCAGATCGAACGGGGCTTCGACCACAAGCGGTTGCCACCCGCCATGCAGGCCGGGATCATCAAGACGCTCTGGTCGTTCGGTGATCTGTACGATGCAGCGATGGCGCAGTATGCTGCTCTCGCTACTCAGACGATCAAAATTCCAATCAACACAAACACTGTCGCGAGACAGTGGCGCCCCATCTTCGTTCGTCTGGACACTGAACGACGCGGGTTTACCTTATGAAGGATAGGTCATGACGCCGGATCTGGAGCAGTATCCTTATGGGAATCCATCTTTCGAGTATCAGCGAGTAAAAGGGCTGAACTCACCTCGAGACTGGGAGAACGCGGATGACGCCACCCTTCACGACCTGCTTGTGGCGATACTCGTGTCTGCTGATTCGATTCATCACGAGTTGCGGTGCATACGGACTTCTCTAGAGGCTGGCGGAGTCCCGCCTGGGACAACGCAGAGCGAAAACTGAAGCGTGGAGTCTGGCTTAGAATCAAAACTCCGCTTCCGACATGTCGGCGATGACAGGCACTTCGAGTGTTCCCATGGGTTGAATCTCGGTGTCTGAGCAGCCCTTTTCCAACACGACTACGCCACATCGCCTCCAGCTATTATCAAAAAAGAACATTATCCAACCCCCGCTTGTTCAAAAACTGCCCCGCAATCCCTTCGATGCTACCCTTGCGACGGCCAACCATTTTTGCCATGATAGGCCCTCTCGGCAGGTGAAGATGTGGTTGCCAACCCAAGTTGGCAACGCATTTGACCACGACAAAATCCGAGTCCCCTGCACCCCTAGCTCAACTGGATAGAGCATCGGTCTACGGAACCGAAGGTTGGTGGTTCGAACCCACCGGGGTGTACTTGTTTTACAGGGTAAAACGCATCTCTCGTCACGATTTTCCGGCGCGCGGCCAACCAAATGGACAACGCGCTGTGACTGTCTGAGCCAGCTCCGGACAGACTGTGACAATTCTCGCCAAGTGATGCCACGCCAACGGATTAGGCGACCACTTCCCCTTCCTGAGCAGGTTCTCCGTCGGTTTCGGATGCCGAAGGCTTCTGCGGTCGGCACTGTTTGGATGTTTATCCATCAACACTCGTGAATTGGTCAAGCACATGCCGAACACCAGCGATAGGTCTCCCCTCCGCAGCTGATACCCGTCGCATGGCCTTCTCTGGCCCTCCCTTGAACTTGGCGAGCCGCCGAAGCCCAAGAGGCTGCACCAAGAGGAGAGCGTCACGGAGCGCAGCGGAAGGCCCTCGGCGATAGGATTCACGCCTGTCAATAGACCGGTTCAATCCCTTGACAGTCCAGGCGACGCTTGAGGCTCGGCGGCAAGCAGATCCCTGTTTCAAGTCCTCAGTCAGCCGCGTCGGAATTCACTCTGAGATCCCAAATCGCGGCGACCAGCGTCGGCTGGCGATCAAATGCCTGTGGAATCGTCATTCACCCGCAGGCGTTGAACAGCTTCCCGGAGTTGTTTGGTGATGCGTGACTTGGCTTGGTGAACGCTATTCACGCTCGTCCCTAATTCTGCCGCGACGATTTCCGCAGGACGATCGAGCAGAACATACTGTTCGAAGACCCGGAACGTCAGGCTGTCCTGACATTCTTGCCGTACGATTCGCAATCCTTGAGCCACGAGTTCCTGCTCCCACACGTCATCCCAGAGGGGTTCGACAGCGAGGTCGACATCGAACACCTCTTCCAGAGGCAAGCCGCGGTATCTGAGATTCTTCCCGGCACGGCGGATCGCGGCCCGCACGGTGATGGTCTTCAGGTATCCCCGGAACCGCCCGCGACTGCGGTCGTACACGAATTCCTGCTGGGCTCCCAGAAAGGCCGCCAGCACATCCTGCACGATATCGTCGATATCCTGGCGGTTGGCCCCGCAGCGCGTCGCGAATCCGGCGATCACCGGCACATACCGTGACTGAAACTCCGACCACGCCTGTTCCCGGTCGCGCGGAGTGGGGGCGGACAGGCGTTCGAGCAGTGTGGCCCGTGTCAGGTGGGCGGAGTTCTGGCTCTCCGCGTCGGAATTCCCAGCGGTCATTGTTGAGTCCTCGCTGTCATGATTACCACGACGACCAACAGTCTGACAGGCTGTTTCGGAAATTTGAAAAATCTTCGAAGTGTCTGTCAGAGAGTGTCGGGGACCCGTTATCCGAGAAGGACGGCCCGATGGAACTGCAAACCAGCAGCTGGGCGCGAACACATCCCCTGAAACGAGGGCTTTCTCATGCCAACGACGGTGTTCCCTATGCTAGTGGTTCTATGGCTGGTCTCGTCCTCGAGCGGCTGTGCTGCCGAGAAGTCGGACCCGCTGGCAAACTGGACGGCGGCCAAAGCCAAGGCCGATCAACAGATGACGGCCCAGTTTCAACGGCAAATGCAGTCGCTGAAAGCCAACCGCAGTCTGCCCGCCGAGACCCGCCATCGGTACATTTCCGATCTGCAAGTGCAGCGGACCAATTTCATTAAGCGTCAGGAATTGCCCGCATTCGATTTCATGTTGCCCACCACGATCGATTATCTCGACACCCTGCACGCCGCCGCGACCCCCATCCGTGTGCAGTTTGACCGACAGCTCGAACAACGGGTCGGCACGCCCGAATTCGACCAGATCTCTGCGGCCAAGGCCTTATGGCAGCAGAACCTCCCTGGTCGTGATGCGATCGCCGCCGGAGCCGAATTTCATGGTACGCGGACGTTTCTGCAAGGGAATGCGGTCGACTTTCATTTCCATATCCGGGCCTGCCAGCACGATTCGTTCTCCGGACAGATCTGGCAGGATGTGCACAACATCGGCGCGAAAACCGGCTGGGCCTATGAGGCCAAACTCGAAGGCAACCGGATTCTGCTCACCACCACCAAGATGCTGCACGGTCAGCCCCGAAAACTCGACTTCCGAGGCTACATCATCGACCGGCGGATCGTCATGACCTTGACCCACAAAAACGGGAAACCTCTGACCGGCGATCTGGTCAGTATCTGGGCGAAATAGCGTCAGCTGCTTTTCCGGTTACACTAGGGGCTCAACACTTTCCGGTCCCAACTGGTGACATTATGTCTGATGATGTTGTTGATCCGAAGCTGCAGCCGACTCAGCAGTATGCCGATGACGCCATCCAGAGAGCCCGCAATCTCCTCCAGGCACCGCCGGAGCAGATCGGCCCCTATCGCATCTTGGAACGCATCGGCGGAGGAGGAATGGGTGAAGTCTTCCGGGCCGAACAGCGCCATCCCATCCGCCGCGAAGTCGCTCTCAAGTTCATCAAACTCGGCATGGACACCAGGGCGGTGATCGCCCGTTTTGAAGCGGAACGGCAGGCCCTGGCGCTGATGGATCATCCGCACATCGCCAAGGTGCTCGACGCCGGGACCGACGACACCGGCCGCCCGTTCTTCGTGATGGAGTATGTCAAAGGTAAACCGATCACCGAGTACGCCGATAAAAATCAGCTCAACATCGCCGAACGTCTTGAACTTGTCGAACAGGTCTGCCAGGCAATCCAGCATGCCCATCACAAAGGGGTGATTCACCGCGACCTGAAACCCTCGAACGTGCTTGTCAGCACGCACGACGGCAAGCCGTTTGCCAAGGTGATCGACTTCGGCATCGCCAAGGCGATTGGCCAGCAACTCACTGACAAAACACTCTTCACGCTGCATTCGGAATTCATCGGCACGCCGCAGTACATGAGCCCCGAGCAGGCGGAAGGCAGCCTCGACATCGACACGCGGACCGATATCTACAGCTTGGGCGTACTTCTGTATGAACTGCTGGCTGGGAGTCCCCCCTTTTCCGCGACGGAGCTGAAGCTCCTGGCCTGGGACCAGTTCCGCAAACAGATCATCGAAGTTGATCCGCCCAAACCCAGCCTGCGACTGAGCACCAGCGGACCAGCATTGTCGACACTCGCGACCTCCCGCCGGACGGAACCCAAGCGGCTGGGAAACCTCGTGCGCGGCGAACTCGACTGGATCGTGATGAAGGCGTTAGAGAAGGACCGCAAACGCAGGTATGAAACGCCCAATAGCTTGGCGAACGATCTTCGCGCCCACCTTAGCGGGAGACCCATCCAAGCCGCGCCCCCGAGTATCACCTACCAGTTTCGTAAACTGATCACGCGGTATCGAGGGCCGGTATACGCCATCGCAGCCGTAATGCTCGTACTGCTTATCGGCATCGCAACAACGACCTTTCAAATGATCCGCGCTCGAGAGGCCGAACTATCAGTCCGTGCCATGAACTCAGAGCTTCAAGAGTACACGGATTCTCTCCAAAAGGTGACGGAACAGATCTACGCAGAACTCTGGGTCGCAAAAGAAGACATCCTGAAAACTAAAAGCCTGCCAGCTCTTGGAAGTGAGTGGACAGCCTGGGGGAGCTATCGGCTTCACGTTAACAATGAGAATGGAAGTCTGACTGTAGTGTCAGGCTTTGCCAGGGAGCCATCTACTCAGCAAACGTCGGTGTCCGTTGAGGTGCCAGACGCTTCACTTGCCGGAGAATTTCGCGATCTTGTTCCAATCGACAAGACCTCAAATCCATCCCAGTCTCGCCGGGATCTCATTGCATTTCTCAAAGAGCAACCAATTATCCTCGCGCAACTCGTTCGAGAGTCTCAAGCAAAGCTAGTGGAATCCCGGGAACGGGCCGAAGCACGTGAAGCAGAAACTTCTGCGGTACTTACATTTCTCGAAACACACATACTGTCTGCTGCGCGGCCCGTGGGGTTTCCGCATGGTCTCGGTCATGAAGTCAAACTACGCGATGCAATTCGTCAAGCACTGCCATTTGTCGACAAGCAGTTCCATGACCAACCACTCACTGAAGCGCGTCTGCGCTCTACATTGGGAGAAACATTTCTAAGTCTAACTGATTATCGCGTCGCTGTAGATCAACTCAAGCGAGCCATGCAACTTCGCGAAAACACTCTCGGCGCAGACCACATCGACAGCATGATCAGCCGATTTAAGTATGCTCGGGAAGCGATCCTCGTCCAAAAACCTGACGAGTCTTTACAGGTCGTGGAACGCCTGCTGCCACAGTTCCGTCAACTCCTGGGAGAGAACGCATGGTACACCCATGCAGCACAAAATCTCCTCGTCGCCTGCTATATTCGCACGAGCCAACTCAACGCAGCCTTGCCTCTGGCCGAGAAGTGCGTCCATAACTTTCATCTAGTGAAAGACCCCAACTATACCGAAGCTGTCTGGCACTATATTAATCTCTCGGAAATCTACAAAAGGATGGGGCAGAAAGAGGATGCGGTGACAGTTCTTCTGGCGGCCAAAAGTCTAGCTGAGACACATCTTGGCCCGGAGCATATAGTGTCGCTCGATGCATCGACAGGGTTAATGGAGACATATGCGCATTCAGGCGAGTATGAAAAAGCCATTGCAGTCGCCGACACATTGATCCCGCTGCGGAAGAAAGTTTTAGGCAGTAAGAACTTTCGAACGATCTATTGCATGCGGTTGCTGTCGACTTGCTATTCACGCCTCGGTCGCCACATTGAACGCGAACGAGTCGAACATGAGATTGTGGCTTCAACGCCAACACTGGTGCTGGCGGGGAAAGATGAGGTCTCTGACTTTGTCACTATTGCGCGACACCTGGATGCGACAGGTCGCCGAAAGGAGGCGACTCAGTTTCTGGAGCTGATCCTCAGTGATCTCGCCTCGTTGCCCGATCAGGCAGGCCGTTATACCACACTGTTGACATTGCTTGCAGATGAGTACGCCATCGCCGGACGCCATGCTGATGAGGTTTCAGTATGTCTACGGCTTATCGATAGCATGGAGGCAGCGAAGTCAGAGGACTGCAGTGGTCTCGTGGACTTGATGCACCGTACTTCGTTGAGGATGAGCCGTATTGGAAAGTATCAGGACGCTATTCGGATGCTACACGGCGCCTTAACGAAATCCACCAACTGCCAGGGAGAGTCGCACGAACGCACGCTTGGAATCCGAATCAACCTGGCAAATTTCCTGAGATCGGCAGATCAAATGGAAGATGCTCTCATAATTGACATGAAAACTGCAACTCTCGCTCGCTCGAGTCTTCCTGCAAGTCATCGATATATCCCGGAAAGCGAATGGGGGATTGCAAGATGCCTCTACCGTATGGGGCGTGGAGAAGAGGCCTTGCAGTATTGGCGGCGCTGTGTTGACGCAGCAAACGCGCCGAATATCAACGCGGGCATGTTGCCGAGCATCTTTGAGGACTGGCACGGGTACTTAGTTTCGCAACAGCGAGTTGCGGATGCGGCAAGCGTGATCGCACTCTGGGAATCGTTTCAGCGAAAAGACAGCTACAGCTTTGTAATGACCGCAAGATTTCACGCTTTACAGTCGCAGTTGTATCGAGACGGCTCCACTGAGTTGATTTCTGCGCAAGAGGAAGTGGAATTGGTTCGTGCAATCGCAGCTATCCATGCTGCGATTGACTCTGGATTTACATACCATGCCTATTTATTGAAGGATCACAGCCTTGATGCACTAAAGCACCGGTCAGATTTCCAGTCTGAGCTTTCCAGAATAATGCCAGTGCCGAGCGAACCGCCATCGAAAAAGTAGTGGGGCGTGAAGACTTCTTGAGTAGCTACTGGTAATGACAACTGAAAATTAGATCTTGGGAGATCATTCATTCTGGTACCAGCTTGTATCGAGTCCGCATCCATGAAGCAAAAACCACGGCTTAGCTTTGCAGAAGATGCGGCCGATATCGGAGCCTGATCAGAGCCTACTGGCCAACAATGCTTGCTCCTACGACATCATCGCTGGCTCGCCAGCAGAGAATGTGCGATCTTGATGGCAGACACGGCACCATAAATCTCCTCCCATAAACACGCATCCCCTGCATCATGTCCACGCTTCTCAAAGTATGGGTAAAGCAAAAGCCCCCCCTGAGAAACAGGGGCTTTCATGAGCATCCGACACGCGTCAGGAAAGCACTGTCAAACTTTGGAACTGAACTGGATAAGCAGTCCTGAACCGGCTCCTCGCTGATCAGCCCTCAGTTTCACGGCAGCTGCAAGCTGGTTGCAGCGGCTCTCCCGTGGCGTATCCACCACGCTCTGGCAAGCATGTGTGCCACCCGTTCAGATCGCTTCCTCAATCAGCACCGGCATCCACTCCGACCTGGTCATCACCTGGTAGTAATGGCTGGCGGGCTGTGTCAGCAGGTAGACATGCTCGCGGCCGCGTTCGTCCTGGACCAGCACGCCGCGAAACCCCTGCCGGACTTGATACCACACCCCCCGCTGCAAGCCGTAACAGGCAGGCACCTCGACCGGTTCGGGGGACATCCAGGCCCATTGGCCTGATGCGACCATGGTGGCCAGGCACCCCGCAGAACGTGGCAGGCGGGTCGAGCCTCCGTCGCGATTGCCCCACTCACACACCCGCAGTTGTGATCCCACCCAGCAGGGCAGCAGCGGGCGACGTTCGCGGTACAGGAACCGATACTCCCGGTCGGGTGACTGCCCCCGCTGGATGGCCCGGCCCGATAGCTGGAACTGCTCTACCAGCTCATCCGGGAATTCCCGCCAATGCACCGCGATGCCATCCATTTGGAGTCCTAGAAGCACATCTTGCCATGCACGTCGCAAATGTCGTAACTGTGGGCATCGTCTACATAGAGTTCATCCAGCGGCAGCGTGTCGCCGCTGCGAATCGCAAACCGTCCGTGCGCGCGGTTGATCTCCGCTTTGAGTTGTGAGAGTCGATCGATTGGCCGCGGAGTGATCACGGAGAACAGCCGCCCTTGGGTGACCGTGCGTCGGGTCAGCCCTTCCGCGTCCAGGTGCATACCATTCACCAGCGGTTGATCTGCCGGAGCCCGTTGCAGCAGGGCCTTCGCGACCATCGCCAGCACCGAGAATGCGGCCGTCGGTTCGGGCAAGGTGACCTTAGCCCCCCAGGCTGCCGTCGCTTTGTATTCGAGCCACAGAACCAGCCGACTGGTGAGCACGTCGTAGAAGTCGAGTTCCTCGATCAACCGTTCGACGTTGCGGACCACCCAGGCTGTGAGTTTTGCAGGATCTTTGGTGGCACCGCCGAGACTTCCACCCCGGCTGATGCGTTGATGAGCAGGCCGCTCGGTGAGGATGGGGGTGATCGCCTCTCCGTGCAGTTCGTACCACAGGCCTTCCCCTTTCACGGTGAGCAGCCTCAGAATCTGCTGGCGAGCGGCGCGGGCGAACTGACCGCAGGTCTGGATGCCGATCGCCGCCAGCTTGTCGCGACTGCGACCCCCGATGCCGCTGAGTTCCTCGACCGGCAAGTCTTCAATGAAGGCCTCGATCTCGGCAGGCGACAGGTAGACCGTGCAACCGAACGGCTTGCGGGCATCGGATGCCAGTTTCGCCAGCGTGCGGGAACGGGAGATGCCCAGCGACACCGGCACGCCGACTTCTTCCAGGATCCGATACTGGAGTGCCACGGCGGCGCGTTCCAAGGAACACCCCATTTGTTGCGGCAGGCTGGAAGCGTCAAAGAAGAATTCATCGATCGAGTAGTATTCGACAGTCGGGCTGACACTTTGCAGAATGGACAGCATCTTCCGCGACAGCACTTCGTACCAGCGAAAATCCCGCTTGAGAAACACCGCATCCGGACACAGGGGCACTGCTTCCCAGATCGGCATGCCGGTGGTCACGCCGCAGGCCTTGAGTTCGTAACTCTTGGCGATGACGCAGGCCCCCTGGTTCCCGATCACGCCAGCGGGGACCCCCTGCAAGTGCGGAAACCGCACCCTCTCGGCGGAGACGTAGAAACAATCGGCATCGAGATGCCCGATCAGTTGTGGGGTGGCCATGCGCGGCACAATAGCCACGCCTGTTTATTGTGTCAACCTGTACACTAAAAGAGGGTTCCGCCTGTACGTGGGACCCGGCGCAGGCAATCCGGCGTTTCGTTCCGGGCATTATTGACCACAGGATCAACTGGCGTCAGCGACAGGGAATCATCCGGTAGCGGGATCAGCAGCGGGGTAATCTCGGCGGGGTCAGTGACGGCGGGATCCAGGTAATGCTCCCAGACCGGCCGGGTCAGGATTACCGGCATGCGGTCATGGATTTCGGCCATCTCGGCGTTCGGAGACGTAGTCATCAAGGCCACTGCTCCCTCCCGATCGCAAAAGCCTGCGAAGGCCAGCGGCTCGCCAGACTTCTGCGTGATGTGGTAGGGCAACTTTTCCTTGCTGATGGTCATCCACTCATAGAAGCCCGAGGCGGGTACCAGACACCGGCGTTCGCGGATCGATTTCGCGAAGGCCCGTGTTTCAAACACGGTTTCCGAGCGGGCGTTGATCAACAACTGCGCGGGGTTCCAACTCGGTCGCAAGCCCCAGGCTGCGGTCACCCACTGCGGTGCCCCCTCGCGCTGCTGAATCGTCAGAATCGGTTGCGTGGGGGCGATGTTGTACCGAATGCCGAGATCGTCGGGAGCATCGACCAGACGAAAGAACTCCTGCAACTCGGCAGGCGTCAGACGGAGATTGAAACGGCCACACATGGCGACATCTTATCGCTGGCTGGGCTGGATGCCAAAGATCGGCTGACAGACCGGAATGGTACTAGCAGATGAAATTGAGGTCAGCACAGCAGTCTAGGCCCCATCACGCAGCAATCTCATCTGAGAATTGATCGAGGCATCCCGCACGCAATCAAAGTGGCTGTGCTGAACTCCCACACTTGGTGCTCCCTCCGGTCGCTTCGCACCAGCGAGATTCTTTGGCAGGCAATCGAACAACGTTCATGCATTCACGTACGTGAATTGGTCGAGCGACTTCCGCACACCAGCGAGCGGTTGCCCATCCGCAGCTGATACCCGTCGCATGGCCTTCTCTGGGTCTCCCTTGAACTCGGAAAGCCGCCGAAGGCCAAGGGCTGTAACAGAAGGAGAGCGTCTCGGAGGGCAAAGGAGAGCCCCCGGCGGTAGGATTCACGCCTGTGAATTGACCGGTTCAAGCACCTGACGGGCGACAAGCAACTCAGCGGTATAGGGTGAGTCAGCCAGGTCGAGATTCAGCTTGTTGATCTTCAATCGCGGAGATCAGCGGCGGCTGGCGATCACTCGGGGCCCGCTTCTGCGATCGTGATCCCAGCAAATACCCGAAAACGAAAAACCCCCGTCGCGACTGTCCGGCCGACGGCAGCTGGGATGTTGAATCTCTTTGGAAGTTGCTGACCGCTTGGAATCGCGAAAGGGGACAAACTACTTGTAACTTGTAAACGGTGACAAACTATGATGCTTTCATTACTGCACAGCTTCGTGCAGGTTCTCCCAGAAACCCTGGAACCATGGCTCGACCGCTCGAGCCGCCATTTGGTGAGATTATTGCGGGAACTTCGGGCACCCGATATAAATCCGGTTCTAGTTCTAGACGACTCAATTCGACCCGCGAAGGCCGATGGATGCATGTTGGAGTAGTCGCAGCTAGTGGCGAGTGAACGATCGATGGAATCGCAAAATCCTGCGGATACCGAATTGATCGCATTGGCGGCAGGGAAGTTGTCCGCAGACACCGCGCGTCCTCTTGAACAGCATCTGAAGCAGTGCCAGTCCTGCCGGGCGCGGATTGATGCTCTAACCCTAAAGGCGGACTCCTCGTTAGTGCGTCTGCCTGGCTTGCCGTTGCTTGACAATAATGTCCATTTCGCCGCGGCTGATCCCATGAATGCTGAAGACGGCGCACTCGTTCCGTCGCGTCGCATGAAGGATTCCGCCCCCTACGATGTCACCACCGATCAACATTGAATCCCAATCCATCAGGGTGTTATCACGGCAGTTGAACAACCACGACGAATTGGTCGTTATCGGGTTGAACGGCTGCTGGGAAAGGGCGGCTTTGGACTCGTCTATCTCGCTCACGACGATCAACTGGAACGACTGGTCGCGATTAAGGTCCCGCACTCCAAATTGATCGCACGGGCAGGGGACGCCGACGCCTATCTTGCAGAAGCTCGTACCGTCGCCAACCTCGACCATCCACACATCGTATCCGTCTTCGATGTCGGCAGTACTGAGGACTTTCCGTGCTACGTGGTCTCAAAGTACATCGACGGCAATGACCTCGCCAATAAGCTAAGGCAGCATCGGTTGAATTACCGGGCCGCAACCGAATTGGTTACCACAGTGGCTGAGGCCCTGCATTACGCACATCAGCGGGGACTCGTCCATCGTGATGTGAAGCCTGGTAACATCCTCATAGAGACGACGGGCCGCCCATTCGTCGTCGATTTTGGTCTCGCTCTGAGGGAAGAGAATGTAGGAAAAGGGCCGCAATACGCGGGCACCCCTGCCTACATGAGTCCCGAACAGGCGCGTGGCGAAGGACATCGTGTTGACGGCCGTAGCGACATTTTCAGTTTGGGAGTCGTCTTTTACGAGTTACTGGTCGGGCGAAAGCCGTTCAACGGGGACACGCTGCCGGAACTGTTCGAGCAAGTCACCAGCTTCGAACCGAAACCTCCGCGGCAATATGATGATCGCATCCCGAGGGAATTGGAACGCATCTGCCACAAAGCGATGGCGAAACGGGCATCAGATCGCTACTCGACGGCGAAGGATTTTGCGGACGATCTGCGGCTATTCCTGCAGGAGCAGGCATTGCTGCAAACCGGACTGACGCCGGGTGTCGCTACGTCACAGGCTTCACAAACTGCGACAGTTCGCAGCGATTCGTCGGCTGTCAATGCTGGATCGACAGAAGCGATTGTCTCGTCGGACAACCAGCGCATCAAAATCGTGCCGAAGGGGCTGCGATCGTTTGATGCTCATGATGCCGACTTCTTCTTGGAACTGCTGCCGGGGCCGAGAGATCGAAACGGCCTACCCGACAGTCTACGGTTCTGGAAGACTCGCATCGAAGAACTCGACCCTGACAAACCTTTTTCGGTCGGCCTGATCTATGGACCATCGGGCTGTGGCAAATCGTCTTTGGTCAAAGCGGGGTTATTGCCTCGTCTTTCCGAAGACGTGATTCCCGTTTACATCGAAGCCACACCGGACGAAACCGAGACACGCCTGCTGCACGGCCTGCGGAAACGCTGCCCGGCACTCGAAGACAATCTGAGCCTCAAGGGCTCACTGGCAGCACTCAGGAGGGGCCAGGGCATCCCGGTCGACAAGAAGGTGTTGATCGTTCTCGATCAGTTCGAGCAATGGCTGCACGCCCATAAAGAAGTTGAGAACACGGATCTGGTGCAAGCCTTGCGGCAGTGCGATGGCGGTCGGGTACAGTGCATCGTGATGGTACGAGATGACTTTTGGTTGGCGGTGAGTCGGTTTCTGCGAGAGCTGGAAGTTCGACTCCTCGACGGTCAGAACATCGCCTTGGTCGATCTCTTCGACCTCGACCATGCCCGCAAAGTCCTGATTGCATTCGGACGAGCGTTTGGCAAATTGCCGGACAGCATCAGTGAGATGACGAAAGAGCAAAAAGAGTTCGTCAAGCAGTCCGTCACTGGCATGGCCGAAGAAGGCAAAGTCATCAGTGTCCGGTTAGCGTTATTCGCCGAGATGATGAAGGGCAAGGCGTGGACCCCAGCGACTCTCAAGGAAGTGGGTGGAACCAAGGGCATCGGCGTCACCTTTCTGGAAGAGATTTTCAGCGCATCCACGGCTTCACCAGAGCACCGTTTCCACCAGAAAGCGGCCCGTGCCGTACTCAAAGCGCTGTTGCCCGATTCCGGATCGGACATCAAAGGTACTATGAGGTCCCGTCCAGAGCTTTTAGAAGTCAGCGGCTACGGAAACCGGCTCAAGGACTTTGACGATCTGCTCCGGATACTGGACAGCGAAATCCGGCTCATCACCCCCACCGATCCTGAAGGAAAAGCCGACTCCGACTCCCTGACGCGGACCGAGACGGGACAGCAATATTTTCAGCTGACGCACGACTATCTGGTGCACTCGTTGCGGGACTGGTTGAACCGCAAACAGAAAGAAACTCGCAAAGGTCGCGCTGAACTTAAGTTGTCCGAAACTTCGGCCACATGGAACGCCAAACCGGAAAACCGCTTTCTGCCGACGTGGTGGGAACATCTCACGATCCGGCTCTTGACTGATAGGCCGAAGTGGACCGAGCCGCAGCGGATCATGATGGGCAAAGCGGGGCAGGTGCATGGCATTCGCTCCGCACTGGCCCTCGTGGCGTTGGTGGCCTTGGTCTTGGGTGGGATTACTGTTCGAAGTGCAATGGTGGAACAGCAAAATGCCACTCGTGCCGGAGCGTTGGTGGATTCCCTTGCGAGTGCTGAGGTCGCTCAGGTTCCTGCTGTTGTTTCCAACCTGAACGACTACCGAGAGTGGGCCGATCCGTTACTCAGGTCAAGGATCTCCAAGTCCGCAGATGGTTCAACCGAAAAGCTGCAACTCGCTCTGGCTCTGCTGCCGGTCGATGAAAGCCAGATCGAGTATCTGAGTGATCAGCTCCCTGTTTGTTCACTGCCTCAGTTTCCGGTGTTGCGAACCGCCTTGCGACCGCACAAGGACAAACTGACCGAGTCGCTGTGGCAGGTGGTAGCGGACGAGCAGCGGTACGCCGCCCAGCGTTTTCAGGCAGCAGCGGCCTTGGCAGATTACGCCCCCGAAGATGAGCGGTGGCAAGCAACGGGTCTGTTTGTGGTCCAGCATTTGACGAATGCCGTGTCGCCCGTGTTTCTTGGCACTTGGCGTGAACTGCTGCAATCGGCAAGTCAGCAGTTGGAGGGGAGACTAGCAGCCGTTTTTGCCGACCGTACCCGTAGCGATAAACAGCGGGAAGCAGCAGCCTTCGTGCTGTCCGGCTATTTCCGGGATCAACCCGAGAAGCTAACGGACGTGATTCTGGTCGCTGATAAACTGTCCGAATTCTCGGCCCTAATTGCTGCGTTGAAGCCACACGCCGCCACGGTACGGAAGCGATTGATTGACGAAACGCGGGCAATAGTGCCTGCCGAACTCGACAAAGCCAATAGGCAACTTTCGGAAGCGGACCGTCAGCTTCGAGACGACCACTGGAAACGACAATCGCTCGCAGCCGTGACGCTGGTACAGCTTGGGTTCGGTGAGGATGTGTGGTCGCTGCTGGAGTTTACACCCAACCCGTCCTTGTGTAGCTGCATCATCCATCATCTGGGCGCGCTGGGAACGGACCACAACACGCTGGCAACCCGCTTGCAGATGGAAAGTGAAGTTTCCATACGTCGGGCCTTAATCCAAAGCCTGGGCGGGTTGGATGTGGAAATCGTTCCACCCAAGGATCGTAACCGCATTGCCGAGCAACTGAAATCGTTGTACATCAATGATCCTGATTCCGGCATTCACAGTTCGATATCATGGACACTGCGTCGATGGGGTATGCCACTACGCGAATTGCCGGTGAGCGAACCGACATTGAGCGAGGACCAAAAAGCTGCCATCACTAAGTTAGCCGCTGAAGTCGTTGATGTACGACAACGCATGGCGACTCTTGAGCAGGAACTCCCACTGCGCCAACCCGCATGGGAACGGCAACTGCGGGAGCAACCTGCGACGTTACCTGCATCGCTCAGTGAGGGGCTGATTGCCCATTTTCCGCTTGATGAGAGCGGAGGTAATGAATCCGCCAATAGGGTCGAGGGGCAGCCGGGTGGTGTGTATGGAGGACCGGGCGAACCGTCGTGGGTGCCCGGAGTAGTGGGCAATGCGGTTGGGTTGGATGGCAAAGGAGGATATTTTGACTGTGGAGACGCATTCAGTCCTGAGCGGACAGATGCGTTCTCGTGTGGGTGCTGGTTCATGCAGAACGAGCCGAACAAATTTAATTCGTTCCTTTCAAAGATCGATGCCGGCCGAGGAATCGAACTGGGGATGCAGGACGAAACTGTCTTCGTCTCGCTCAGGCATCAAGGACTGGAAAATGCTGTCAAGCTGCTATACCAGCTACCGGTGCCATTCGGCCAGTGGCATCATCTGGTTTTCACTTACGATGGCAGCTCGACGGCAAAGGGTGTAACGACCTTTGCCGACGGGGAAAAAATGCCTGTCTCATACGGCGTGGACCAACTCACGGAAACCATTTTGAACGCAAGTGGACTCCGAATTCAAAGCAGAACTCCAGCGACCATCGACGACGTGCGGATTTACAACCGCCGCTTGGGTGAGGGGGAAGTTCGACAGTTGTACGCAAACGGTCTGCGGGCCTTGGCAGACGTGCCCTCGGAAACTCGTACACCCCAGCAGCAGGCATTGCTTTTGGCAATGTTCCGCCCGCAGGACGAACCGCTGCAACGGCTGACAAGTCAGCTTGCCACCGCCGAGGCAGCAGTACGAGAAGACTGGGGCGGTGCTCGCCGTTGGTATGTTAACGGTCAAGGGCAGAGGATGGTAATCATCCCGAATCCCGCGAAGTCTGGTAACGGGCAGATCGATCACACTTTCGCCATAGCCAGCCATGAAGTGACTGTGGCTGAGTTTCTCCGATTTCGAAAGAATCACTCCTTTAACCGAGATCTCTCTCCCACGGACGACTGCCCTGCCATTAAGGTCTCTTGGTACGAAGCCGCGGAATACTGCAACTGGCTGAGTGAGCAGGAGCAAATCCCGGGAGACCAATGGGTCTATCAGCCAAATGATCAGGGGCAATACGGGGACGGGATGAAGATCAAGGACAACGCATCAGAATTGAGCGGCTATAGGTTACCCACCGATGTCGAGTGGGAGTATGCCTGTCGAGCAGGAAGCAGCGGCAGTTATGGGTATGGGGAACCCCTTTTTCTACTGGAGCGATACGGCCAGTACGTCGTCAATTCATCCGGTCGTAGCTGTTCGGTGGAATCGCTGCTGCCGAACACTTGGGGGCTGTTTGACATGCACGGCAACACGTTTGAGTGGGTGCAGAATCCGGTTTCCGGCCCATCCTCGCCGGTCACAAGTGGCGTGGGCCGTATGGCGATGGGCGGCTCGTTCATCTTTCCATGGGACGCCCTGACTTCTGGCAACCGTGGCTCCTTCGAGCCGACATTCCGTGGCTTCGACTATGGCTTTCGTTTGGCGAGAACCTTACCCTCTGTTTCTTTGACGCCTTTAACACCGACCCCGTAGCGGCCCAAACTCGAGAACCGAAGGCGCGAGTTTCAAACACGGTTTCCGAGCGGGCGTTGATCAGCAACTGCGCAGGGTTCCAACTCGGTCGAAGTCCCCAGGCTGCGGTCACCCACTGCTGTGCCCCGACCTTCTCCGGAAACATCATCGCCACGCCATCAGCATCAAGGATCGTTGTCATTTTGAGCAGATCCTGATTGACCGGTATTGCCTTCGGAAAGTTAGAGGAGCTTGTCCGGGTTCTCCGGCCCAATACTAATCGGTTCGGCAGCTGTAGTCGACGATCCGCGCGCTGCTCGCTGGCTGTGTCCCGATCGTCAATGAATCCCGGTTCATCGATCCACGCCCGTGAATTGTCGGTCGAGCACGGCAGCCACCAAGCGATGCGGCCCGCACGGCTGGACCGTCTCGGATGGCCTTCCTTTGCGTTCCGTCGGGTTCTCTGGCCTCGGTGGGACCACGGAGTCGGGTCGGGCGGCAGCCGTCAACGGAGCTATGCGAAAGGCCTAGGAAGCGAGCTTCACGGGCGAGGAAACTGCCCTGAACGCTCGCTCGTATGTCAGAACCACCACTTATCCGACTCAGCATGTTAGCGCGACGGGGGATCCTGCCGACTGTTGAGCGTAAAGCGTGGCATGGGAATGAAGTCGTCTCGCCGGGGAATTCAGATGGACGACAGGCTGAAGCGATTTAAGACGATTGGGTTTAATCCGTTGGGCGTTTGAATGCTCAACGGCGACAGCATCATTAGGGACCTGAAGCCCCCGTGGAATGAGGGGCAGAAGGCGTCATCATTCGAGACCCTTCAACCGGTCGAGCTTGAAGGAAGACGGTCAATCCCCAAAGTCTGAGAGTCAATGCCATGTCGATGCCGACTGCGAATCCTTGGCGGATGCTGCCTGATGTTGAACCTTTCGTTCTTCCCGACGATATTAACGTCGTCGCAGAGTTCAATCGGAATGCCCAGCATCTCGCTCGAGTCGACCTCGGTTTGTTGCCGGAGCCATTCATCGGCCGATGCGACGCCCCCATCGTCCTGCTGAATCTGAATCCTGGATGGTCATTTGACGACGCGAAATGGCATCGGCATCCTGGCTTCGCATGTCGCCTTAGGGCCAACCTGAATCAGGAAGATTCGCCGTACCCTTTCTATTTACTCGATCCTGACCTTAAAGGGGATTCGGGTGCATACTCGCCTGGGGGAATCTGGTGGCGTAAGCGTCTCCGGGTGCTGATTGAACATGTCGACAGCTTGGAGACCGTTGCGAATAGTATCCTTTGCGTGGAGTACTTCCCTGATCATAGCCAGAGGTATGGAGGGCGCATGCAACCGATTCCTTCCCAGAACTTTAGCTTCAGCCTGGTGAGAAGCGCGCTGGATCGGGAAGCAATCATCGTCGTCCTCAGGAGCCAGCGCCGCTGGCATGCAGCTGTGCCAGAATTGGTAACGTACAAGAATCAGTATGTCTTGCGGAATCCGCGATCACCCTATGTAACTCCAAATAACTGCGACGGATTTGACGCGATCGTTCGGCGACTAAGGCAGTTGAGTGGATCGGCATGACTCGTCCTTGGCATGATAATCTGAAGAGGCGCTGAGATGGCTACGAAGTCCAACGTATCTGCTGGATCACATTGGTGCCGTGATTGCGGTGGACCGATTACCCCATTCGGGGGTGTAGCGACGTGTGCCAACTCCGCTTCCAATGGACAACAGCGAATTCCCCAGGATCACTGCGAGAATCTGCGTCCTGTTCGACGGCGATTCTGCGAGCACTGTCGCTATGCGGATCCTGGGCCTGGGATTTGTCCGGGCTGCCGCAAACGCCACCTCTAATCGCTCGGCGGCCTCTCAGTTGGCTTTCGTCGTGGTGGCCTGCCTGATTTCCGACTGCTTTTGATCGCTTTGAAGATCTCGCAAGGGTCCGCGCTGTAGAGGTCGCAGAAAGCCAGAAACTCTGCCACATCCACGCGCCTCTCACCCGATTCGCAGTGCGAGATGAATGACTGCTGTCGCTCAAGGCCTTCCGCAGCCTGAACTTGGGTCAGACCGGCCGCGATCCTGGCTCGACGAAGTTCCACCAGGAACCGCTCGTAAGTCGGCGAGTAGATTGACTTTGGTAGCCTGCCCTTCTGCATGCCGGGAGAGTAGTATGCGATCTTCTAATATCAGAACTTCTGATAATTGGCGCTCAAGTGCATTCCAAGGACGACAGCCAGTATGCCCCGAGTCTGGCAGATTGCCTGCGGTGAGACCGGCCGGAAATATTCCGAGCTGTTCCTGCGGCATGACGTGATGTGCTGTGGACCAGGCTGGGTCGGCGCCTATGGCGAGGCGAAGTACGCTGCAGCCCTCGCAACCGGGCTGATTACGACAGGTGAGCTCACACGCGTCAGGAAGTTCGCCACGGAGGTTCAACCCGGTGATCTCGTGCTGCTGCGGTCCGGCTACCAGGTCGAGGCACTCGGTTTGGTGGTGAATGGTCAGTACGAGTACCTGCCGACCTTCGATGACGTCTTCGGCTGGGATCTGAGCCACACGCAGCGGGTCGCCTGGCAGACTCAGCTCAGTACCGAGCTGGAGGTCCTTCAAGCTGTACGGCCCCTGTTCGCCGGTCGCAAGCAGATTCCCACCTTCACAGCGGTCGAAGATCCCGCGATTCTGCAACCGATCGCATCGTTATGGTCGCAATGTCTGTCCCGATCCTTGGCAGACCTCCCCACTCCCCCGCCAGCGCCGCTGGAAGATGATGACCTGTGTGCAGCCCTCTTTCAGCGCGGCCTCGGATTCGACGCCGTCGACCGGTTCCGAGCCGCGATCGATAAGCAACGACGGTTAATCGAGTGGTATCGCAATTCCCGTATGGCTGGTGATCGGCCGACAGAACATGAGGTCGTCGCCCACATTATCCTGCCGATGCTCCTGGCTTTGGGCTGGTCGGAGCAATTACTGGCTGTCGAATGGCTGAAGATTGACCTCGCAATCTTCAGCGGCACGCCCACGGATCGGCAGCACTGTCGACTCGTCTGCGAAGCGAAAGGGATGGGACACGGGTTGCAAGATGTCTTGCAGCAAGCGGTTCGGTACACCGAGAGCCTGCAATTGACAGCCTGTGACAAGATTCTGCTGGCCGATGGGGGGCGTTTCTACCTGTATCGCCGCCGTGCCGCTGCCGGATGGGAACAACAGCCGAGCGGCTACCTCAATGTGCTGAAGCTCCGCGAGAATCATCTGCTGCCGAGTGGCACCAGTGCGATCGATACGATCCTCGCCCTCACTCCGCTGGGGATTGGCAGCTAAGCCCCCCCTTGCTGACCGCAAAATTTGCAGCCAGCATTTTCGTCTGCTCCGATGGCGAACTGATCCATTTCACCTCGTAGCCGGAGAAATCGAATGCTGGTTCGCTCAATGCTGCTTGTTCTGGTTTGCGTGCTCGGTTGTCAGTCGAAGCCTGCGGATGCACCGCCGAAATCTCAGTCTTCCCTGGCGGAAAAGATGCAGGCCGCCAGAGAACTCGCTGCCGCCGCAGAGGCCGCGTATCACCGGCAACTCGCCAAACTGGCGGAGATCGAAGAAGTGCTGGCCATGGCTGAGGATGCAGGCAGTGAGGATGCGATCGCGAAGATGACGGCCATGCAGACGCAGCAGCAATCCCGAGTCATGGATGCGAAACTGGCATGGGAGAAAGCTGAGCGCGAAGTGCGGTTCCTTGCCCAAGAGATTATCGAAGAATAAGCCACCTGCTGGCCGACACGGTGGTCAACCTGCTGTGATGCACAGCGAATGCAGCCGACGGTCTGGGGTTCCTGGACCGTCGGCTTTTCCTTAGACCACTACTCCGCCTTCAGCGTGCCACGACATTGAGGGTAATTCGGACACCCGTAGAATGGCTGGCCGCGATGACTACCCTTGGTTGCTGTCCGCAGAATCATTTCGGAGCCGCATTTCGGACAGTTCGGCGCACCCTCGGAACTCGCAAGCCTTTCGACGGCATCCGGTTGCTCCGTTTGCTTCAGAACCGGCTCCAACGCTGACATGAGCTGGCGGGGATCATACTGACGCTGGGCCGCGAATCGCAGGAGCGGTAAGCCTGCAGCCTGGAAGGCGGCATTGAGAAAGTCATCCCGCTCGCCCCGCTCCGAGCGGGCATGGCTGGCATCATCCAGTTCGAGCGCGGCGAGCGGTTGCAGCGTGTCGGGTGCACACAGCACGAAATCGACATGCTTGGCACTGATCCGATTCTGAAAGCCCAGGCTTCCCGCACCCCGTGGCACATACAGGAGATCGGCCACTCGGACCTTGGCAAAGACCACGGCCTTCCCCGCCAGAACTGATAGCAGCACGCCATAAAAGGACCGCTCGGCGGCAGAGAGAAAGTCATCACGACGTCGGTAGGGTAACGCCTCACCGACGACGGCCGACCTCTGCAAATTGATCCCGAAGATCCGCAATACTGCGGTCAAGCACCCTTCTCTGTCATCCATTGATCGTCTCGCACAATCTCCCAATTGAATTGCGGCGGCTCAGATTATTCCGCGCCACTTCTTCTGACAAGGTGTCCGGAGTTGCCAAACCGCTTGTGACAGGTCGCATGCTTCACTAGCATCATCATGAACCGATTTGTCCACGAAAATTGTGCTGTAACTATTCTGCATTCTCCGAGGCATCGCGATTAGTCTATGGACGCCAAAGCCAAATCCCTTCGCGAGATTCTCCATTCTGGCGATCAATTTCTCATCCCCTATTTTCAGCGGTTCTACGCTTGGAAGCGTGCGAATTGGGAGAGGCTTCAGAGCGACGTGTGGATGCTGTTCCAAGATCCGTCGCGCCGCCAGCACTTTCTTGGTCCGCTCGTCTGTGCCTCGCTGAGACCCGTGCCCGGCGAAATTCACACGTTTCAACTCATCGACGGTCAGCAGCGCTTGACGACTCTGTCGCTGTTGTTGACGGCTCTGCGGGATGTCGCGGGAGAGCAAGGTGACGAGGAATTGGCGCAGGAAGTCACGGAGACGTTTCTCCTCCACCGCTTCAAGAGAGGTCTACAGCGATTTAAAATCGTACCGCGAGTCGGAGACCGCGAAGCCTTCTGTGCACTCGTCGAACGAAAATCTCCCGATCCAAAAGTCGCACCGCAACTTGTCGAAGCACATGAATACTTCCGAAAGGCGATCCGCGCGGAAGTTCACGGCCAGCCTCAGAAATTACGTCAGCTATTTGAGACGATCGTTGGACGACTGTATTTGGTCGTGATCACACTGGATGAAGAGAACCCCTACGAAATCTTCGAAAGTTTGAACTCGACAGGCCTCCCTCTCGAAGAATCGGATTTGATTCGCAATTTCCTATTCATGCAGTTACCCGTTGATCAGCACGCTGAATTCCAAGAGGAGCACTGGGAACCCTACGAGTCGATGTTTGAGGCGGTGGGAGATCATCCGGCCGTTTCCGCCACCGCCTTTTATCGCGACTTCTTGATGCGGCAGGGCACCTATTCGCGGGCAAAAGCGACCTTCGTGGATTTCAAACGGTACTTTGAAAGCTCGAAGCTATTGCCGCAACAGGCAGTTGCGGAGCTGACCCGATACGGGCGGTACATGCTCGCATTAACCCGTCGCGGCGTAGGGCAACCACCGCTCATCGCGAAGCAGCTCACTCAGTTTGATCTTCTCGACGCGTCGACCGCGAATCCTCTTCTCCTCAATCTGTTGAACCGCCACGAGAACGGCGCGATCACGGAGGCCCAGTTATCCGCTTGTCTGACCACTTTATCCAGCTTCATTATCCGACGGTCGATCTGCGGCGAATCCACCCGCGCGTACGGAAGGTGGTTCTGCGAAGTGATCCCCAAGCTTGGCGACGACACGCTTCGCGATTTAGAGGGGTATTTGCTGCACAGAGGGTGGCCAGACGACGAAACTTTTCAGCGCCGCCTGGTCGAGTTCCCGGTCTATCGGCGTGAATTCAAGAAGTGTCGGCTCATGCTCGAAGCGATCGAAGAGTCCTATGGCCACAAAGAAGCCGTTAAGCTCACCGACTTGCAGATTGAGCACATTCTGCCCCAAACGATTCCGCGGGGAAAGGATGGCGCGACTTGGCGGGAGATGCTGGGCAAGGACGCAGTGAAAGTCCATGAGCAATGGCTACACACACTCGGAAACCTGACATTGACGGGCTACAACCCCACGCTCAGCAACAAGCCGTTCGCCATCAAACAGGTTGAGTTTGCTAACAGCAAACTCTCAATGAGCAGCGGATTGTCAAAACTGGCCGCCTGGAACACAGAGGCAATTCTCCAACGAGGCGAAGAACTCGCGAAGCGGGTCACGAGTTTATGGCCAAGGCCGAAGGGTGGAGACGACTATCGACCACACATAGTGCTTCCAATCTCTCCCAAGCCGGGACGGGATCGCCGCGAATCCTACTGGACGAAGTTCATCGAATTGCTGGCTCTGCGGAAATCACCTTGGTTGCCGCTTCAAGCCAGCATCGGAACGAATCTTGATGTCCCTGTACCAGCCAGTGACGTCTCTTTGATCGTGCAATTGAACCGTCCAAAATCAGAAATTCGGGTTCGGCTGCAATTCGAGCGGTTGCGTGGTAAGCAGATCTTCGCTGCCCTGTTCGAAGAGCGTGCGGTGATCGAATCAGACTTTCACGCGCCCTTTCAGTGGACCGACGGAGCGGTCCCAGAAATCACTGCGGTCCTGCCGAGTTCAACGATCCGTGATCCGCTCGATTGGCTTGATCAACACGAATGGATTGCCGATCGGCTGGCGGAAGTTCATCGCGGCTTTCACCAACGACTCGAAAGGCTTAATGCTGCTGTCGTTGAATCAAATCCGCACAAGCAGATGCTGCTCGCCTACTGGGCAGCATTCGAACGCTATTTGAAACAAGCTGGCTCCACGATCTCCGGTACGAAACCGCTGCCCCAGGTCTGGAACAATTTCGGAATTGGTCGCTCAAATGTCCATTTGGCAACCATTTGCAACTGCACCGAGCAGCGCATCGCAATTAACCTAACATTCACCGGAAAACACGCGCGCTACTACTTCGAGCAATTGGAAGCCAAGAAAGAGAAGATCGAGAAGGAGCTTGGTTGTCCGGTGGAATGGTACGCGCCCATCGAAAACAAGCACTGCAAAATTATCTTACGACAATGCGACACCGATCCTGCCGATCCCCGGAAGTGGACAGAGCAACACGCGTGGTTGCTCGCCCGCCTAGAACAGTTTCGGACAGTGTTTCAGCCTCATCTTAAAATACTGATAGCTCCTGAAGAATAATCGAATCAATTCCCCGGCAGTCCCGGCATCTTCCGCATCGCATCGGCCTGAGCGGCCTGGGTGGTGTGGGTGTATTTCAGTGTCAGATTGATGTCGCAGTGCCGGGCCAGGGCCCGGACGACATCTGGCGTCGCCCCCGTGGTCCAGGCCCGCGTGATGAAGGTATGCCGCAGGGCGTGGAAGTCGGCATATTTGCCATCGGCACTCCGATAGTTCACACCCGCAACCTTGAGATCCCGTTTGATCATCTCGAAGGTCTTGCGACCCGCTAACCCCGGAAAGAGGCACGTGTGAGGTTCCAGTTCGCTGACCCAGTCCCGTAACTGGATCACCAGGTCTGGATGCAGCGGCAGCACGTCCTGGCGCCGATGCTTGGAATAGGCCGCTTCCAGGGTCACCGTGGGGGTCCGGCCGTCCAATTGAAACGACGACTTCCGCAGGCTGGCGATCTCATTGCGACGCAGGCCGGTGCTGACCGCGAGCAGGTAGAGACGAGCCCGGTCAGGGCCGGTCATGCCTTCGTGTGACACCGTGGAAGCGCGGGCCGCTTGAATCAACTGGACGATTTCTGCATCCGTGAAGGCCCGGCGGTCATGACGGCGATCGACGGCGACATTCTCCCGCTTGAGTCCCAGCAGGGGATTATCTGGAATACGGCGATCGATCTGCAGCCAGCGCACGAATTGCTTGATGCTGCCCAGGTAGAAGTTCCGCGACTGAGCAGACAAGAGGGGCCACTGCTCCCTGGGAACAGACTTCTTATGGGGTTGTCGGGTCATCCTGGCAATCGTGGTCTTCACTTTGGTGGGCGAGAGATCGGCGATCGATTTCATGCCAGAATCCTCCAGGATTCGCCGCACGCGCATCAGCACGGTCATGGCCTGCTTCTCGGTGACGCCGGAAGCCTTGAGGTACTGATAGAATTCCTGGGCCTGGTCGATGAGGGGTCGATCCCGGTGCTGCGCGTAGGGGTCGGTCACACCGCGGCGGAGCTTCTCTTCGAATTCGCGGCGCTGAATCTCCGCCGTGACCGGATCGTCGGTGCGGCAGCTTTGATAGTTGACCCGCCCGCCAGCTTTCCAGCACAGATGCCAACCAGGTCGGCCTTTACGAGCGGTCGTTTACACGCGAATCAGATCCATGAAGTCACATCCTGAACAAGCACCCCGCCGCTGCCCCCCTGGCAGCGCGCAACCACCCAGGGGAACAGAGCGGGGCAGGGAGTCACAAGTTTTGCGATCCACAAGGGAATTACGGATTCCGTCGCGGCTTGCGGCCCTTGCGTGGGTTGGCCGAAGGGGGTGTCTCGGTCGGCGCATCCGGGTCTTCCCCTGACAGTCGACTGTCGGCCCGTCGCGCCACCTTGTGAATCACCTCCAGGGCCTGCTCCATTTCCGGATCGGGGAAAGTTTGCTCTTCGAGGGCCTGCAGGTAGCCAATGGTGTAGCCCCAGCCGCGGATGTGAATGATTTCGCGTAGTTCCTCAAGATTCTCCAAATGACTCCAGTAGTCTCGGTCGGCGGACATGTGAGTTTCCTTGATTAGAAGTTGCACCAGACGGATTCAGTGACCATTTCCAGGGGGGGGGCTGAGTTATGACGATCGACAGCACCAAGTCGTTGTCGTTCACCGGCGTTTCGCTCGGCGCATGTGGACCTTGGAGAGCTTGGGATCCGCGTCGACCTGCTCGATCTTGAGCGTTGGGTCGCCAGCCTCCATCAATTTGCGGCGAATTTCGGCCTGCTCGGCGTTCTCGGCACAGGTGACGATGAGTACGCCAGGGTGCTCCTGTGCAGCGCGGACTAAGTCTTGAAGATGAGGGTTGGCAGCCAAGGCGGCCAGAATGCGGGAACCATGATCTGACATGTGGGATACCTTTCAACAGGGACAGGGAACGCAGTGACAACGTGCCACCGCGATCGACACAGCGCACAGAAATCATCGCGGGGCACGCCGACGGACCAGCGCACGATGGCGCAGGCGTGGGAGCTCAATCTTCTCTTTCTCGGCCCAGGTCTTCCGGATCAGATGGAGTTCTACAGGGAGATCAACACCGATCCGGCCTTCATCGTCTTCCATGATGCGCCGGATTGATCGGAGCAACTGGTCAGTGATAATGTCTTGGCGGATCTCAAAGATCAGCTCATCGTGAATCGAGAGCACGATGTGGGCATCGAGACTTTTGGATTGGAAGAACTCATCCACGGCCAGCATCCGCCGTTTCATCAAGTCGGCTGCCGTGCCCTGTACGATGTAAGGACCAGCTTTCCAGTATTCGGTCGGCAGCATGTCGAGGCGGCGACCGTACATGGTCGTGACCAGGCGATCGCGTTTGGCCTGACGTTCACAGCGTCGCAGGGAGGCCACGATTCCCGGTACGGCGTCGTCGAAGGCGCGGAGAAACTCGCGGGCCTCATCGGCATTGCACTTTAATTTCTTCATGATCTGCCGCACACCGCCGCCCATGATCCGCGAGAAGAAGATCGTTTTGCCCCGACCCCGCCAGTGCTTCGTTCCGAGCGACGCTTCGGCGGCGACAATGTCATAGGCGAACTTGATCAGCCAATCCTCCGCGACTTCTTCAGAGACGTCTCCCAGCGTCTCGACGGCGGCTTTGATGGCGCGGGAATTGTCCGCGCCACCCCAGGCACGATTCGCCGTCTCTGTATGGAGATCCCGGCCGCAGGCGAAAGCTTTGATCAGGACCGGTTCTCTGAAAACGGCGGCGGCAATGCGGGCTTCAAGTTGGGAATAGTCCACGGAATACCACAGGTAACCCGGCCGTGGGCCAAACGGCGTTCGTGCTGAGAACGGCGATTCTGAGCGTGACGACTCGGCCCCCGCGATCCCCTGCAGGTTGGGTTTGGAGCAAGAGAGGCGGCCGGTGCGACGTCCGGCCTGGTGAAAATGTGGATGAATACAGAACCCGCCAGGAACCAGGGGGTCGGCGACCGCTTTTTGCTTGAAGGCCTCGAAGTATGAGGTCTCGGCCTTCCTGTGGACGCGGTACTCGATCAATGCGCGGGCCGCGGGCTCATCAGAATATTGAACCAGTGCTTCCTGGCCGGTGCTGGGGTTCCCTTTCTTTGTGTATTCCAGTACGGGTAGACCGAGCTGATCAAAGAGCAGCCTGGCGACTTGTGGTCCACTGCCGGGATTGAAATCGGGATTCCGCGCGATCTGCTTCAATTTCCGTAAATAGGTGGCCGCTAACTCCTGATGTTTCTGGAGTTCCTGCTGGTTGACCTCCGAGTCAATCCCCACACCACGGCCTTCGATACGCTGGAGCAATCGCTGGACCGCAATCGCATGCCGGTAAGTTTCCCACAAGTCTTGATGATCGAGCTGTTCACGCAGCTCGAGCCATAGACGCATAGTGCTGATGACATCCGCTACCGCATATCGTTCGCAAACGCGACTGGTCGGATCGAGCGCACGGTTCAGCCAATAATCCTGGGCAACATGTTTGCCGATCTGCCAACCGCGCTGTTTGGCGCTGCGCCGCGCCGCCTTGGTCGCCACAGCGAGTTCATCGACATCAGTGCGAGGTTCTTCAAGATACTTCTCGGCCAGTTGTTTCAAGCCATAACTCGGCTCTGCGGTGCTGCAACTGTGCATGGCGAGCAGCGTGTCATGGACCTGGCCACGAACTTTAAGGCCGAGTCCATGTTCAAACATACCAATATCGAACGGAGCGTTATGAAAGACCTTCCCGCGAAGGGGATTCGCGAGGAAACGGCGAAGCGTCTTCAGATCTTCCGGATTCGGCTTTACCTTTCTCGTCTTCGGATCAACCGCCCATTCGCAATAGCCGGTTTCGCCATCTGCATTACACAGCGATACGGCGAAGATGCGATCACCCTGGTAAGGGTCGAGCCCCGTCGTCTCGGTATCGACAGCCACCACTTTTCCATCTGGGATCTTCAATTGACCATGCATTGCTGGTTCTCCACTAAAAGGATTAAAGGGATCAACTAAGCGTCCTGACCTCGACGCAAGCGATTGAATTTGGCGAAATTGCCATCAGCGTCGTTGATGAATTTCTGGATGTCGGACCATCGCCACAGTGTTCGACCCCCGAGCTTTACAGGCCGGGGGAATTTTCCAGTTGAGGACCACCGCCAGACCGAGCGCTGGCTGATCTGACCGCCTAGAATCGCGACGGTTTCCTTGATGTTGAGTAAGAGGGGCTGGGACACGATGTCTCCCTTGAGTTGGTATGGATCGAACATTTAAAACAGCCGTAACCTTGGAAAAGGCCGGGGGACGGGGGGGACGGTCCCCCGACCATGTGTCGACCTCTTCCGCCGGTCCTTTCCGGCTTCTCCAGTTCTTAAACCGTCCCCCCGTCCCCCCCAGAGGGAAGAGAACGGCGAAACGTCGGGAGAGAACGTGAGTCAATTTGTTCCCAGCACCCGTCCCCCGATATGTCCCCCACCCGTCCCCCCTGCGTGCTAGGAACGTTTCGACCTCCTTTCAAAAGCCACTGTGTCGGCGTCTCCGGCAGCGACTCCGGTCCAGATGAACGAACGACCGTGTTTATGAGACTTCGCCTTGGCCAGGCGTTTGAGCTGGCCCTCGTCGGCCATCTGACGGAGCACCGCGCTGGCCCGAGCTACCGACTGGTTCTGTTCCGTGGCCCCGTTGAACCATTCAGCAATCATGTCCGTCGGAATCCGGAGGCGTTGCTGGTCGGGGTCGTAGCCGTGGGCCTTCAAACGTTTCTCGATGTACTGCTCGATCGTGGTGGCCATCGCGGCTTCGACATCGGACTCGCCACGGCGGGCGATGATGAGTTGCTGGGTTTCGGCCGCATGCGGCAGCTTGGCCAACACGCCGTCCTCCCATTCACCCCAACGGGTGTGTTGAGGGAGCGGGACACCCTTTCGCCGCAAGATGCCCTGCATGTCCGCGATCAGTTCGAGCCTGTGCTCGATGATGAAATCGCGAACAGACGAGAACCAATCGCCCGTGTGAGTCGGCTTGCCGAGGCGCACGATCACCGAACGCTGGGCAATGTCCGTCGACAGAGCCAACGCATTACCGGTCAGGAAATACGTCAGATGATTTGGTCGGCTGGCTTCGCCGATGTACAAGGCTTTGCCGGAGATCGTCAGCGCGGTGACCAGGGCCTCAAATTCCGCCCACGAGAACTTCAAGCTCTTGAGATTGTCGATGAGCACCATCCAGGCCTTCAGCCCTTCGGGGGAAAGCAGGCGCTGAATGATGACACCGATATCTTCTCCCTTGCTAAAACTGAGGCAGCCCCCAAAGAGCAGTCCGATCAGCGCCGCGAGCGTCGTCTTGCCATGTCCGCGCCCCGCAGCCGTCAGAACGAAGATGGGCCGAGCCCCCGCCGAACCACCCCACAGCAGTGTCAGAAAGGCTGCCATGATCAATGTGCGGTCGAGCGGCGTTTCCGGTTCGAAGCAGTCGATCAGGCCCTCGAAGGTTTGGCCGTCTCCCTGGGGGAGGTCGAGCATGGTGTAATAATAATTCGGGAGGGGCGGCTCATGAGGCAGGTCATGAATGGCAGCATAAGATTGGGCGATGCGGAGCAGAGCCTGGAACAATTCTTCCTTTGTGACGCAACTAGTGTAGCGTCTCTGAATCTCGGGAACTTATTGTGCGGGTTTGCGTCGAAGACTTCCACACTGGAGGATCGACGCCATGCGGATTGCCCCTGCCATTACGTTGACCGCTGAAGAACGA
>Ga0164290_1000668_pt1 | contig 94424 bp, 78 predicted proteins | sample Micstemetagenome_FD_108782 | JGI IMG/M metagenome (GOLD analysis project Ga0164290, IMG submission 108782) | Contaminated culture microbial community from soil near Moab, Utah, USA - Microcoleus steenstrupii SON62 (Illumina Assembly) | ecosystem: Environmental > Terrestrial > Soil > Soil crust...
ATCTAAGAGGCTCGGACGTAATTCTGTTCCAGGTGATGTGTAGATAATCTGAATTACTGTATCATTACCACGACGGTCAACAAAGTTTAATACCAAACGACCATCTTTCGATTTGTCTGGTACGGTTGCTGTCCATGTGGTTGTTCTGTCTTCACCCGGTACAAATTCTTTGTATTCGAAATCATAGTTGAATGAATTTGCTTCATCTCTCCAGATAAATGCTAAATTTGAACGTATTGCCATGTCGTCTGGCATATCTGTTACTGTCGCTGGATTACCATTATTTGCTGGACCAACTACATCACCATTACATAATTGTAGCCATTTCGGATCTGGATTTACTGTATCAGGAATAGATAGGTCAAAAAGTGCTACTGATGTTGGGAATCCATACGAGTCATAGCTGGAGAAACCATAGGAGTAACATGCAAATTTATCCTTACTTCTTATATGATAAACACCATCACCAGGAAGAGATACATTTTTTACTGCCCACTTTTTACCTTCTTGTGTTCCTGCAAATATTTGAGAAGGTCCAGAACCCCATTTATCTTTAAATTTAGACCAAATTACTTCATTACCATCCAATTCACCCCATTCCAAATGGTCGGGCATAGTATTATTGTCAGTCAATGAATATACAACATTTATAAAGTTTCCTGTAAACCCTGCTCCATCTCCAACACCTGGTGTTGAAAAGATGATTTGTTTTTGATATTGTTCAATTGGTGAATATATTATTTGATACGGGTCATTGACAATGTTATCCAAGGATTGGCCTTGATTGAACATCGTTAACGAAATTGGTTTATCAGCACTAACAACAAAGTTACCTTGTGCACCAGACCAATTTGTTCCATATTGATTATATTCTCCCCAATCTGCCACAGTTGTTTGAGGTTTTGTTCCTAAAAATGCAATATTTGCGCCATTGACATACACATTAGTATTTGGTTCTTTGGCAAATAATTGAAAAAACGGACCAGCCGCTCGATTGAAGTTCTTAGTCATGTGATAGGTCGTTCCCCACGTATTAACAGGTAACTCCATTTCAATAATGTGATCGCACCAAGGTCTATCCGATGGTACGTCAGCACATTGTACACCCGAGACTACACCGATTGGTTTTGAGGCTACGATACGAGATCCTGCTAAGGTCGAACCAACTATTAACGAAGAAGCGACACAAACAACATCACCTTTATTCATCATAAACTGTTTAGTTTGACCAATTCTCATCCCACCAACAGTTTGAGTAATACCATTACCTACTAAGGTAAAGAATACTCTTGTTTGGTCATAAGCTGCCAAAATAGTACACATTGATGCTAGGTTGTAAGGAGGGCTAAACGCCATCGACCAATTGTGTGCTTGATACGTATTAACGACATATTCACGTCCCCAACCTGATGTTGGAATTGCAAGATATGCATCTGAGGTATATGATATTTTAACACAAACATAGACTACAATAGGAGCTTTTGATGTGATTCTAAGTCCAGCACCTGGATATACTTGCTCAGGTGGGTGACCATCGGCTCTACCACTAATGTTAGAATATGCTTGAATTTCATTTCCTGCCAAAACAACACGAATACAGTCATTTGGCTTAGTTTGAAATTGTCGTTTTGTTCCTGCAGCTTCATTTTCTACAGTTACTTGTGTTCTTGTACCACAAGCAATGTACAAAGACCAACCGTCAGTTGGTCTCCAACCTTCAATGTATGCTGAGGGTACGTTTACATAAAATTCTGTACCTGCATTGGTAGAATTTAAGTAGGTAGGAATTTTTTTAATGTCCACAGGTTGGGTTTGGCTTATTGCCATACCAGCTCCGGTGAAACATGTTGCTACAACTAATAGCAAAAATAGTAGATGTCTTTTCATAAAGTAATCCTTATGTATTTAGAATTGTTTCGAAGTTAAATTGAATTAAGAAAATTTTAATATTTTCATCAATCACATACAAGTTATGAAAATTTAATGACAATAACAAGTGATATTATTACTAATATGTGAAGTTTTGGACAGGAATATTCTATAGTCTGTCTATATGGGGATTATATGAGAGATATTTATTTTTCAAAATTTTAATTTTTATAAGATTCTTGTCAATAATGTCAAGAAATCTTTACACCTTTTAAATCAGTTTTAAGAAATTTCATTACTTTATTGGAGAGAATTGTGGTTTTTGAGGATCAACAAAAGGCAATGGTGTTTCAACACAACAATTTGTTTTGATAATTTTGCCACCAACTATTTCAATTCTATCAACTCTTAGGTCAACTCTTCGGACATCATCGTAAGTTTTGAAATCGCCATCTTTACCAACATACCCTTTTACTGTTGAAACAACATTCTCATCAAAAAACTTTCCTTTTGCAACAAATACAATTTCTGCTTTCTCTAATTTTTTTTCAAACTCTGCTTGAGATGTTACATCATCTGGAAGTAATATTTTTCCTTCTTTATGAAGTTGATTGATAAGAGAATATTTTTCTGATTCAAATAATCTTGATAGAACTTCTTTATATCCATTAAATACCCTAAGTTGAGAAAGAACTTCATTACTTTCACCGACTAAGGTAGCCCCATTTTCAATTTTTACATTCTTTATGGCAAATGTTTTGTCGGCAGAATTATATTCGCCTTCTGTAAAGGAAATATTTTCACCGATATAAGTGCCTTTTTCAATTGGTCTTCTATCTGAATACGCTTGAATTTGAATAATGAGTTTTTCTTTCGAACCACCAGGTGTTCTTTGTTTTATATCTAGATACAAAGGAATGATGTTTTCGGCAAGTTCTGCCACCATTTCATTGAGGTTTTGATCAACTGCTTTTGCGAAGTTTTGATATTCTTTCCAACGACGTTCTCTTTTAGCAGAACGACTCATTTTTAAATTTGAAGGAACTCCTTTAGTACCAAAATATTTGTTTTCGTTGTGTAACTCAATAAATGACGCATTGTCAAATTCTTTTGATGCTAAAAGGGTTTTGTGAGAATTGAAATTCTTCAACGTATTTACCTCCCAAAATCCGGTTTGAAAGTAAGGAACATTTCGACGATATTCATCAATAATATTTCTACTAAATTCCCACTTACATGGAGGAAAATTGTAGTATTGTGGTTGTAGAAATACTGTGTCAATAATAGTGGTATCATGAGAGGGATACAGCTCAAAGTATCCATTTTTCATTGAAAGTTTTGAATAAATTGGCTCTTTGTATAATGGTATAAGTATGGTATCCTTCGTAGGAATAGAATCAAAGACAATCACTTTTCGAGTTATTTTCTGAAGTTTTCCTCCAAGTGATTTTGTTGATTTTTTGATATTCATCTCTTTAACTACCAAAGAATCATTTTCAACTGTTATAGAATGAACAACAATTGAGGAATTAGTTGAAATTGTCCCTTTATCTTTTAACGAATATTTTTTTACAGTAAAATTAGTATCATACACTTCTATTGATTTACCACCAATGATGGTATCTATAACCCTAGCAATGTCTCGACTTACAACGATCGGCTCTCCATCTACTATTTTTTTTGATGAATAATGACTTATTGTTCTTACATCTGGTTTGCATTCGATTTTATCGTGTAATGATTTGGCTTGGACACTATAACGAGTACCACAATCAATGGTAAATGAAGAAGGATTAGTAGAACTTGATTGCAGTATTTTTCCATTTGCATCTTTTAATGTTACTTCAAAGGGACCTAATGGTTCTTGAGAAGGATTTGTCTCGTCTACAAACACGATGGAATATTGAATTTGCGGTGCTCTACAAGGTTTCGAAAAAGGAAATCTATAAATATCATAGCCTCCAAAATTTTCGTATTGTCCTCCTTTTACAGAAAATCTGTTTGAAGAAAGGTATAATTCATTTGATGAGGATGTATGAGGCTGTGGAACTGTAGGAAAGTAATCTTCAGCGGTAGAATTTATCGGAGACTGGAGTACATTGATATTATCAACAATAACTTGTTGTCTTGAATAATCAATGACTATATCAGCGTCATATATTTGATAATCACCACTTACCTTTGAAGAAAACAAAAGAGTTGCAGGTTGAGCATTTGAACAGAATTTGTTTTGAACACAGTATAGAAATGGAGAATATTCATTTGAATCGCTATTAACTTGTTGATTTCCAATAACCTGAGAAAAGTTCTTTACTGTCCAAACACCTTTTACTCCAAAAGCGAAGTAAAGATCAGAGTTACCTTTCGTGTTGGTTATCATCGAATCTTTGTCAGTAGTTTTCGCAAAGGGAGAAGAAAAACCAATCCCATTTGACGGTCTATCAGAAGAAAAAACAACAAACATTGTATCTCCACTTTGAGAAACTGTTGGATGAGAATCCCAAAACTCAGAGTTTAATGGAAATCCATGATTGGTTATATCCAATTTACCGTCTTCTTCAACAAATTGATACAAATCAGTTCCACCAATATGAAATTCATTTTTCCCAAACTTTAATCTATTCTGATTTGAAAATCGAGAATACAAATCAAAGGTTGAAGCTATAAATCCACGTTTAGTTGTTGAAGGTTCGCTTACATAATTAGGAAAAAACGCAATAGTTCCATCATTGGAATGGATATTATCATAAATCGTCGGAACAAATGAAGAATTAGCGTTTTCTACTTTCTCGTATCTACCTTGATTTTTTGAGAATTTTTTTAGAATCTCAGAACCTTTCAAACTCGAAGTTACATACAACAACGAATCTAATGTTGCAGGGAAAAACACTGGTGCAAAATCATTTTTTGCTGAATTTATTTCTTCAACATTTCCTGGAGGAATTGTAGATTTCTTTTGAACATTGCAACTTATGAAAAGCAAAGGAACAATGAACATGACAAGAAATAAAACTATAGAACGGTTTTTCATATTCTTCTAAAGTGATGACAATTTAATTTGGTAAACAGGTTGGACCATTCAAATCTGCAAATTTTATAGTAACTCGATTCAAATTAGGAGCTAAAGAACCAAACGAGATATCTTCGATGAGAATTGCAAATTTAGAACCATTTCGAGCGGTATAGTAATACACATCTCCGATAGTTACAGTTATATCTCTATAACCAAGAGTTACATCATCAAATAACGTTGGAGGTATTGAAATAATACCTGTGACATTATTACCATTTTCGTCAAGTACAATATCAGTAAATGGCGGTAATACACTTGACTGATTAACTCCACTTACAACAGCACCCCCTTTATTTGCAGTTGCATCTGAATCCCAATTATCTGGCCAATTTGCATTAGGATCAGGCGCTGGAGGATTTAAAAATCCTCGCAAGTAATTCACAAAATCTGTTGCAGATGCAGAATTGAAAGTTTTCCCAATTGTCGCCAACCCTCCCCAAAATCTTATCACTGCAGTACGCGGTTGACCTGGGACAAGTGGAATATTGACAGAAACAACTTGCATATCTCCTATCAAAGAATCATTTGGTAATGATTGTGTTGTTCGTAAGGCAGTGTAGGTATTATTATTTGCTTGGAAAGAACGTTCTGCTAGAATAAAGAACCTACCATTGGAAACTCTCGTATCAGTTGGTAAATCTCCTGAACTCGATGTAGAAGTTGGGAAACGGAAATTCGCTATTGAATAGGAGGGTACTGGAGTTGAGTCCGCCAATGTTGTTGGGTTGAACTCTGTAATTGTCGCTTCACGAACACTTGGATTAACATTCGCTCCAGAGTTAAACTCTGGACAATCACAAGAGCAAAGAACTACTGCGATAAAACAAAAAATAAAGATTATATTTTTCATACTTAATTTCCTACTATTCTAAAAAGTAATTCCAAACCGAAGTCTAAATGTATTAATTCTACCCATGCTTGGTACATTCGTGAAACCAGCTACAATAGAAGAAGGAACTAATTCACCATAGGCTAATGAACGCCAACCCAAATCGACACCCAAATCTAATGATTCCATTAAAGGAATTTCTACTCCAATACCTGTTCCAAAACTAATCGGCAGAGAAAAATCAACTTCTGGCAATTGCCCACTTGCTTGTAAATCTTGCACTAATTGATTGCAAGAACTGCAATTACTTGGTGCAAAGTTTAATTTAAATAAGTTTAAAGATACATCATCGAAAGAAGCTCCTATTTGACCATAGGCAAATGGTTTCATACAAATACCAAGCAAATTGACTACGTTCTTAGTCATTTGATATCGAACGTGTAAGAGTATAGGTTGTGGATTTAACTCAGCACCAGTAAATGAATTTTTTGAGATGATTGGTGTACTTGTAGCAATTCCTACACCCCATTCATTCATTCCACCAAATCTAATTCCCGCTACTCCTTCCAGTCCATATCCAATATTTGATTCGGAAGAAACACGTGTTGTAAGAGAATATGCCGATGCGACAGCTCTGGCTTCTAAGAAAAAAGGAGCATATTGACGTTCAGGGCATTTGAACCCTGGCAAATCAATAGATAAATCCAAATCTAACGGTAAACAATCACATTCATTAAAATTCAGATTTTTGACTGGAACTGACCGTAATTGTCTAATTCCTTCTGTTGTATTATAATTTTCAAATATATTAATATTCCCAAATTTATTTTCTGTCAGAGTTAACTGAGCAATTCTATCAATTTCGTTAAATGGAATCTTTTGATAATTTTCTTTGTCATTTGTCAATCCATTTGGCAAGAAAACTATCACTGTATCTGAAAAACCTGGAAAATTCTTTCGAGGAATAATAACAATTTCAACAACAGTACCTTTTAGAGTACGACCATCTTGAACTGAGGGGCCATTTTTTGATTCATATTTGTTTTGATGTTCTTGCTTAATTCTCACAGCGTCATCATACCGTTGTATTGATGAACAACCAGAAAAAATCACTAATGAACTCAGAATGTATATGGAGCAAAGTAGTAGTCGAATATTTCTCATTTTATAGTCCTAAATTAAAAGTAAGAGAAACATTCAAGTGATTGAGCACTGGTCTATTATCAGTTTTTAGAATAAAATTAGGTGCCATATACCGTGCATTGATATCAAAAAACCAAGGTGTACAATTGTTTTCATACGGAACTATAAACCCTATTCCAGCCCCTCCACCTAAGCCTAAAGTATTCAACTGGTCAGTTCCCGAAGTACTATTAAAACTAAGTAACCCTTGAAGATATAACGGAAATTCGTGCGCTTGTGCTGGAAAATATCGAAACTCTGGTGAAATCGTAATCATCTCTTCATAATACAGCATAGTATTTTCAGTTTTTTTCTGCCATTGAGTGTAATCCAATCGGACCCCTGCCCATAACGAACAGTATTTTCGAGTTCCTAAAAAAACTGTTCCACCGAATGAAGATTCATTTGCTTCGGAAAAAGCATCAGTTTGCGGTGCAGTATAGGTTACTCCAGCACCAACAAATATTGGAGACTGTTGAGTGAAGCATATTTGTGGAACTATTGTAAATACAATTCCAACCACAAGTGAGAATAATATAGGTTTCATTTTCAAATATACTATTTTTAATGCAATTTATTTATAAAGAATTAGCAATTTCCAAGAACTTCATATATTTTTTTCATCTGAATAAACTGTTCAATAGTATGGGTTCTAATAACGGCTATGTCATTTTTCATCAATACAGTATGTGCTATTAGAGTAGCTATATCTCTATTAACTGGTTCTTGTATTCCTGTAATGATTCCTAAAAAATTCTTTCGTGATATTCCAAGTAATAGTGGCACTTTTAATTGGTTAAAAGTCTTTATATGTTTCAGTAATGTAACGTTATGTTCTAATGTTTTACCAAAACCAATTCCAATATCAGCCAATATTTCTGAACATCCAACTGATTGAACAAATGTAATTCTTTCATTTAGATAAGAAAAAACTTCATCCACGACATTTTCATAGGATGGATTAATTTGCATTGTTTTGGGTTTCCCTTTCATATGCATCAAGCAAACAACTGGTTTGAATTGTTGTAGTACTATTTCCATTTTTTCTTGTTCAACGGTGAAAGCAGAAACATCATTGACTAAAAATGCTCCAGAATCCAAGGCTTGTTTGGCTACTTCTGCTTTCGTAGTGTCTATTGAAATTTTTGCTGATGGTCTAAGCGAAAGTATTGATTGTATGACAGGAACTGTTCTTGATATCTCTTCATTGAGCGTGACTGATTCAGACCCAGGTCTGGTACTTTCACCACCAATATCTATGATGTCAGCCCCTTCATCTAGCAAACGTAAGGCTTGTTTGACTGCAAGTGATTGTTTGTAATACTCTCCACCATCCGAAAAAGAATCAGGAGTACAATTTATAATACCCATTAGATATGGTTTAGATTGATGTGTAAAGTATTTTGAAAGAAAATCTGTCATAGGTAGTTGTTTTTGTGGTAATTGTATCGAATTTGGTTTACTAACTTACAAATTTTTGTTCTATATTTGTAATTGATTTAGTAATATTCTTGAAAGTATATGGGCAGAATTGTCATTGGTATTCTTGTAACGTTATTCGTTGTCATTGGAGCTTGTATTGTTTTTCTTGTCGTTATAACTGAAAAAGAATATCATATTGTAGATTCTATCATAAGCCACAAAGGCCCTAGAACAACTGTCTTTGCATTTGTAGAAGTGAAGAATTTAGATACAATTGCAATGATGAAAATTGGAGATGAGTTTTTAGAAAAACATCATTCTTCCAATAAATTCACTATTGCAGTTGTTCATTTTTATAGAATTCAAGATACTGCTTCATTGACTGATGAGGCAAAACTAACTATACAAAATCAATTCCCAAAATTAGCTCCTAACGTTTCTAAACTACGCTATGTTCCAAATGGATATCTATATAGAGCGTTTTCGGGAGATGTATTTGGTGTGAATTTACCTAAAAAAACACTCCAAAAAACCTCAATTTATATTCCTAAAAAAGGTGTTTTGGCAAGAGATATTATGAAAGATTTTTGATGAAAACAACAATGATTAACTTTTATACAAGTGTCAGTAAGAATCTTGTATTACTAATTGTGGTACTAGTAGCTTCCATTTCTGCTTATTCACAACCAATCTCTACTAAACCTGAAGATGGAATCCGTTCGAAGTCACATAAATATATTGCTTACACAAATGGGAAGATAATTGTCTCTTCAAGTAAAGTGATTCCTAATGGAATGATTGTAGTGAAGAATGGCATCATTGAGTCAATAAGCGAATCAAATGTAGTTCCAAAAGGTGCAGTGGAAATATCGCTTTTTGGGAAATGGGTATATCCATCATTCATAGAACCCTACGGAATTCAAAAAGGAGTAAGTTCTCGAGGGTCATATCGAAACGCACCCTCAAAAGATAAACCCTCTGTTTCAGGAACAAGACATTGGAATGAGGCAATTTACCCAGAAAATAGAATGGTAGAAGAATTACCGACTTCTTTTGATAGTAAGTTTGCGAAAGAATGGCAAGAAATTGGAATAGGGACAGTATTACTTGCTTCAAACGATAAAATGATGAGAGGTTCAGGGGTTATCCTTTCTCCAAATTCTTCTGTCACAAAAGATCAAATTTTAGCAGAAGATTTTGGACAATTTATTTCCTTTGATAAAGGTAGCTCTACAACTCCGTATCCTAGTTCTTTGATGGGAGGGATTGCACTTTTGCGACAAGCGTTCTACGATGCAGATTGGTATAAAAAAGCTTCCGAAGTACAAAAAAGCTCTCAAACAATTATAATGGAACGTAATCTTTCTTTACAAGCTTTATCAGAATCATTAGAGAAAAAAACACCTTTTATTTTTGACACACAAAATGAGTTAAATCTATTCAGAGCTGAAAAAATTTTCAAAGAATTTTCTTTACCAGCAATCTATATTGGCTCTGGTTTGGAATACAGAAGGTTAGAAGATATAAAAAAAATTCAACCAACATTAATTCTCCCTGTGAATTTTCCTACAGTGCCAGATGTAGCGTCATTGTCTTCTCGTACCGATATTTCTTATGGAACTTTACGATATTGGTATTTTGCACCTTTCAATCCATTTTTGTTAGATAGTGCCGGAATCAATTTTTGTTTTACTTCCTACTCTTTAAAATCCAAGAAGGACTATCTTCCAAATATACGAAAAGCAATTGCCCACGGTTTACCTGAAAATGTCGCTTTTGACGCCCTAACAATTCGTCCTGCAAAACTGCTACAAATTGAACAACATGTTGGCACGCTTGAGGCTGGGAAACTAGCAAATTTCTTTGTTGCTTCAGGGAATATATTTAGCGATACAACAGAGATAGAACGCTCTATTGTTCAAGGTGAAGAAAGTTCTTTCATAAAAGATGGGATTCAAGATATCAGAGGACATTGGACCTTGAAATCTGAAAATTCCACTTTCCCTTCCATTCAAATAGATATAACAGGAAAAAAAGAAGCTCCTTCCATTTCAGCAAAATCATTAGGTGTAAGTCTACCTTCAACTATAAAACATTCTGATTTTGGTACATATTTTACTATTGTTACTGATTCAATTGGTTATGAAGGAGTAACGCGTTTTGAAAGTAAAAACTTTTCAAAATCAACTTCTGGAAATGCTGAAACCGGTGATGGAAACTCTTTTAAATGGTTATGCACTCTCGACAGTACTTATTCTGAAAAGAAAGTCGTAAAAGTACCTGAACAACAGAAAATGGAGTTAGCACTATTATCACCTGAAGAACCTTTTGGTTTTGAAAAAATACCTGCTAAAAAATCCGTTCTATTTAAAAATGCAACGATTTGGACTTCGGATAGAGATGGGATTCTGAAAAATACAGACCTGCATATTTATGAAGGAAAAATTTTTGCGATAGGTAAAGGTATTGCTTATAGTAAACCTAATTCAGGCGAAAAAGATAATTCAGTTTTTGATACTGTCATAGATTGTACAAATTTTGTCATTACACCTGGAATCATCGATGAACATTCTCATATTGCTATTTCACAAGGTGTGAATGAAGGTACGCATTCCATTACAACGGAAGTTCGAATTGGTGATGTATTAAATCCAGACGATGTGAATATCTATCGTCAATTAGCTGGTGGTGTTACATCGAGTCATTTACTGCATGGATCTGCAAATTCTATGGGTGGTCAATTGCAGTATATAAAACTTCGTTGGGGTTCAAATTCTGATGGATTACGGTTTACTGAAGCTCCAGGAACAGTAAAATTTGCACTTGGGGAAAATGTAAAACAGTCCAATTGGGGTGATAACAATGTTACTCGTTATCCTCAAACTCGTATGGGTGTTGAAGAAATTATGCGAGATGGATTTACTGCAGCTTTAGAATATGAAGCAGCAATGAAAGGCTATGATACTATATCTGCAGCAGTCAAATCAACGAAACTTCCTCCAAGACGTGACATTCAATTAGATGCTTTATTAGAAATTGTAAAAGGGTTGAGAAAAATTCATTGCCATTCGTATGTTCAGTCTGAGATATTAATGCTTATGCGATTATGTGAAGAATATGGTTTCAAAGTCCAAACCTTTACACACATTTTAGAAGGATACAAATTAGCTTCAGAAATGGCAAAACATGGTGTTGGAGCTTCTACTTTTGCTGATTGGTGGGCATATAAATTTGAAGTCTATGATGCAATACCTGAAAATGCTGGGATAATGAACGAACAAGGAGTTTTGGTATCAATCAATAGCGATGATGCTGAAATGGCTCGTAGGTTAAATCACGAAGCAGCTAAATCAGTGAAATATGGTGATGTCACTGAAATTGATGCAATGAAGTTTATCACTATTAATCCTGCTAAACAAATGCTTGTAGAGAAAAGAACAGGATCGATAACAGTTGGAAAGGATGCAGATATTGTTCTATGGAATGGAAATCCACTTTCTAACTATTCAAAAGTACTTCAAACATATGTAGATGGTGTACTACTTTTTGATATTTTTTATGATCAACAACTTAAAAATAGAGATACATCGATTCGCCAATTTTTAGAGCAAAAAGCAATGTCTTCTCTCAAAAAAGGAGAACAATCTTCCAAAAAGAATACACGAATTCCCCCTCGTGAGTATGATTGTGAAGATGTCGAAGATGAAATGCATTCTGGAGAACACAAATAATGAGTTTAGATGCTAATCGAGGAACTCTTTCTTCTTTACCGTATGAAGATGATGATAAAGACTTTAGTTTAAGACCTACGCATTTTGATGAGTTTATAGGTCAACCGAGAATTGTTGAAAACCTGAAGATATTTATTGAAGCTGCAAAAAACCGTAATGAAGCTTTAGATCATGTTTTATTAACTGGGCCACCAGGATTAGGGAAAACAACGTTAAGTCATATCATTGCTCGTGAGATGAATGCAGAGATTAAAATCACATCTGGACCTGTATTGGAAAAACCAGGTGATTTGGCAGGGTTGCTCACTAACCTTAGTGAAAATGACGTCTTATTTATCGATGAAATTCATCGCCTTTCACCCGTTGTCGAGGAATATTTATACTCAGCAATGGAAGATTTTCGATTGGATATTATGATAGATTCTGGTCCTTCTGCTCGCTCGATACAAATTTCAATACCACGTTTTACTCTCATAGGTGCAACAACACGTTCAGGTTCATTAACTGCTCCATTGCGATCTCGATTTGGTATCAATAATCGTTTAGACTATTATTCAGCAGAAGATTTGAATACAGTCATTAAACGCTCTGCCTCATTACTCAAAGTTCCAATTGAAGATACTGGCTCATTCGAAATTGCAAAACGTGCAAGAGGCACCCCACGTATTGCTAATCGAATACTTCGTAGAACACGTGATTTTGCTGATATTAAAGGTAAAGGTGTTATCACAAAAGACATTGCTCAACTTGCATTGACTGCCTTGGAAGTTGATGAATTTGGATTAGATGAGATGGATAAAAGAATTTTATTGACGATTGTCGAAAAATTCAATGGAGGACCTGTTGGTTTGAATACAATTGCTGTGGCTATTGGAGAAGAATCTGGTACTATAGAAGAGGTTTATGAACCATTTTTGATTCAACAGGGTTTTCTGAAAAGAACAAAAACCGGTCGTGAAGCGACTAATCTTGCCTATGATCATTTAGGTTTTCGTACGACAAAACCTGATTCATTATTCTAGTTATTCTTCTGATAATCTTTCGGATTGTATTTCCATCGTTTATGTTGCCAAGACCATTGCGATGGATCCTCTCTAATTACTTCTTCTAATAATGATGTATGTTTTTGTGTTAATTCTCTCACCGATTTTGGGGTAATTTCCTTAGTTGTTGGCATAAGTTTATGCAAAACTACTTCGTACTTTCCACTTGGTAACCGTTTTGCAACTCCAAAGACAATAGGAATTTGATATTTGATAGACAAATAAGCTGGTGCTTCAAAAGTAACTGCAGGTCTTCCCAAAAAGTCCACAAAAATATCCTTTGTAGGGTCAGCAGCTTGGTCGGTTAGCATAGCAATAGGCTCACCTTTTTTAATTTTTGCAAGGATACTCCGAGCAGCAGAGTGCATAGGAATAACGGAATTATTCTTTAGAACTCTATATTGATTGAGTATTCTGTCTGAGGAAGAATTTTGTTGTTGTTTGACTACAATCGAAAAAGGAATATCTAAAATAGCTGCAACACCAAAGGCTAATAACTCCCAATTTCCGTAATGACCAGAAAGCAACAACATACTTTCACCTTTTTTATACTGTTCAGTAAGTATGTGAGAATTTTTTATAGAAATAAATTGTTCTAATTGTAATTTGGAATAAGTTGGAAAAGCTAATAGCTCTACCAAGGTAATTCCCAAATTCTCATAGGCAGCTCGAACAATATCATATCGTTCTTTAACTGATTTTTCTTGGTAAGCGTTTCGAATGTTGTCGTAGGTTATCTTTCTTCTTTTTTTGCTAAGCATTAGAAGAAAAAGACCTACAGCTTTTCCAAGACTTTGCCGAAATTTGGGTGAGACATGACAACTAATAACGCCTAACAAACGAAATAAAGCGGTAGTTATAATAGAGAAGATATTCTTCATTTGTTAAAGATTTTAGGCTTAATTTACTTAAATTTTGGAAATTGACGTCTATATGCTTCGTATTTTGTATTTTTGTACCGAATTTTAAGAAAAATTTACCACTTTATAAATTAAACTATAGGAAACCTTGCATGAATATTTTGGTTTGTATATCACAAGTTCCAGATACAACAACAAAGATAACTGTTGCTGATACTGGAAATTCGATAAATCCACAAGGAGTTAAATTTATTTTGAATCCTTATGATGAGTACACCATTGAAGAAGGATTACAACTACGCGAAAAACTTGGGGGAACTGTAACAGCAATAACAGTAGGAAACGCAAGTTCTCAAGAAATTCTGCGTACTGCCTTAGCTATGGGAGTTGATGAAGCAGTTCATATACTCTCTGAATCTAATGATGCATTTTCTGTTGCAAATGATATTGTAGATGCAGCTAAAGCACTTTCTGTAGATCTCATTCTTTTTGGAAGACAAAGCATTGATTTTGATTCATTCCAAATGGCTTCAACCGTTGCTGGATTAATAGAACAACCAATTGTAACAATGGTTTCATCATTGACAATTTCTGGAACATCCGTTTCAGTAGAACGCGATGTTGAAGGTGGGAAAGAAGTTGTAGAAACATCACTTCCTTGTGTTATAAGTGTTCAAAAAGGTATAAATAGCCCACGTTATCCAAAACTTCCAGATATTATGAAAGCAAAGAAACGTACTATTATCGAGCGTTCATCTGTGAATGCTTCTCCAAGAGTTTCAACTGTTTCAATAGAATTACCATCTTCGAAACGTGCGGGTATTATCTTAGGGGATACAGATGCTGACATTTCAGAATTAGTACGGTTACTTCACGAAGAATCAAAAGTAATTTAATTTATTTGCAAAGAAAAGGAAAATATATATGTCAACAATAGTTGTCGTTTTAGAATCTCAAGGTTCAAATTTACGTAGAGCTTCCTTAGAAGCAATTACGGCTGCAAAGTCTGTTTCATCATCTGTTATCGGTGTTTCGATTAATCTTTCCGAGCAAACTCTTGCCGTAGCAGGTGAATATGGACTTTCAAAAGTAATCAATGTAACCAATCCTGAAGTTGCTGTTTATTCAACAGTTGGATATGCTAAAGTTATTAATGAAGTTGCAAATGCATCTAATGCTTCTACTATCATTTTCCCTGCTACCGCTCACGGTAAAGAATTAGCTCCTTATGTTGCTGTTCTCTTCCATGCTGGGTATGCATCTGATTGTATTGTCTTAGAAAATTCTAATGGACAAATTACTGCTAAACGTCCAATTTACGCAGGGAAGGCATTAGAAACTATATCTATTACAACTGAGAAAAAAGTATTTTCTCTTCGTCCTAATATATTTACAGCGACAAAATCACCAACATCACTTTCCGTTGAGTCAAAAAATGTCTCTTTATCTGTTGGTTCAACTTCAACTGTAAAAAACACTCTTCGTAATGAAGGCAAATTGGATGTTTTAGAAGCTGATATTATTGTGTCTGGTGGACGTGGACTTAAAGCACCTGAACATTTTCATCTTATTGAAGAACTCGCTTCTGCTTTTGGTGGAGCTGTTGGTGCTTCACGTGCGGTAGTTGATGCAGGATGGAGACCTCACGGTGAACAAGTTGGACAAACAGGTAAAACCGTTTCTCCAAATCTCTATGTAGCCTGTGGTATTTCTGGAGCAGTTCAACATTTGGCAGGTATGTCCTCATCAAAAGTAATTGTTGCAATCAACAAAGATAAAGACGCTCCGATATTTAAAGTTGCAGATTATGGTTTGGTAGGTGATGTATTTGAAATACTACCAAAATTAACGGCAAAACTTCAATCTATTAAGTAATCTACTTTCATTTCAAATAATTGACCTATGCAAAAAGTTCAAATGGAAATACTTGCGATTTCTGCAAATCCTTCGAGCAATGGTGCTCATGCACTTATACTTAAGGAAGTAGAAGGAAAGCGTCGTTTACCAATTGTCATTGGTGCTTACGAAGCTCATGCTATTTATTTGGAATTGCAAGGTTTTAAACCAGAACGTCCATTGACACATGATTTGATTAAAAATGTGTTAGATTCTATTGGTGTTTCACTTATGGAAATTTGGATTACCGATTTAAAGGATAGCACTTTTTTTGCTAAACTTATTTTTGACACAGCAAATTCTGAAATTGATGCACGTCCATCTGATGCAATTGCTTTAGCAGTGCGTTGCAATGTCCCTATGTTCGTTTCTGAAGAAGTCTTAGAAGACGGTGGATTTTTACCAGATGATGATAATAACTTCTTGGAAGATGTCTCCTTCAGCGAGGAAGAAGATGAACGTGATGAACTTCTGGAAGGGCTAAAAAGTAAGTCAACTGAAGATGAAGCAGAGGCTGAAATCCAGCATACAGTTTCGAATATTCTTCCAACAGGTGTACAATCAGATGTTTTGTCAAAGGTAGCATTACTCAATCAAGAGCTTGATCATGCAATCTCTCATGAGGATTATGAGCGTGCCGCTAGAATTCGTGATGAACTCACGAAGATTCTAAATTCATAATATGAAAGCCGAGACTAAAATCTCGGCTTTTTTTTCTTTTACAACGAACCAATACTTAGGTATATTTGTTATAGTACTATCAACAAAATTAGGATATTTATGGCAGTAGCAACAGTAGAAACCATTACTATATTACGAGAAACAGCACAAAGAATAACTGATGGTGCTATATATAATTGGTGTCATCAAGGTTCATGTAATTGTGGTCATTTGGCTCAAACAGTAACAAAAAAAACATCTGCAGAGATTCACGCTCTTGCTATCGAACGATATGGAGAATGGCAAGATCATGTTAGAGAATTTTCAACGGTTGTAGAAGCGGAAGAATTTTACCCTGATAGTATTGATGTTTGTTCAATGACAGGTTTGACAGTAGAACATATTATGCAAATCATTGTAGAAAAAGGTTTTACCTTAGATGATTTATATCATTTAGAAAAGCTATCTCATCCTTCAATACTAGCAAACATTCCACTCGAACGTAAAAAGAATCTTCAGTATCGAAACAGAGAAGATGTCATTTTGTATTTAGAAGCATGGGCAACTATGCTCCAAGACTCATATATAGAAGCCATCAAACTACCAACTTCTTCAGAAAGCATTCAAGAATTTGCACTACATAGCAGTTAAGTTCTATAGTAAAATTTGGTAGTAATGAAAAAAAGTGGTATTTTTGTACTCTTATTTTGATTTACAACGCCAGGGTAGCTCAGCCGGTTAGAGCAATGGAATCATAATCCATGGGTCGGGGGTTCAAGTCCCTCTCCTGGTACTCTTCTCACTCTCCTAATAATCCTCTACTATACTTTTAAGGATGGTTATGAACTTTCGGGAAGCAGGTTTTTTTCGTATTGGCGTATGTACCCCTGAACTACGCTTGGCTGATTGTGATTTCAACACACAAGAAATTATCAAACAAATTTCCATTGCAAAAGAAAAAGGTATTTCTTTACTTACTTTTCCAGAATTATGCCTTACTGGGTATACAGTAGCAGATTTATTCTTTGATTCTTTGCTACTTGATTCCATAGAAACATCTATAGAACAAATCTTGCCTCATACAAAGAATATTTCTGTTGTAATAGGAGCTCCGATTCGTTTCAAATCTCATCTTTTCAATTGTGGAATTGTAATCTCGGATTGTAGAATCATAGGTATTGTTCCAAAAACATATATTCCTAATACCGCTGAGTTTTACGAACAACGATGGTTTTCTTCCTCTAAAATTCTTTCATCCAATTCAACGGTTACTATTTGCAATCAAGAAATTGCTTTTGGAGTTCAACAATTGTTTGAAATTACTTTTCACAAATGTATTTTCGGTGTTGAAATATGTGAAGATTTATGGGCAGTGATTCCTCCATCCTTTTCTGCATGTTTAGAAGGAGCAGAAATAATAGTGAATTTGTCAGCTTCCAATGAAACCTTGGGGAAAGCTCGCTATCGACGTTCATTAGTAACGTCTCAATCTGCACGTGCTATTTGTGCATATGCTTATGCTTCCTCTGGACCTAATGAATCATCCACAGACTTAGTGTTTTCTGGACATTCTCTCATTGCAGAAAATGGAGTTTTGCTTTCAGAAAGTTCAAGATGTAATTTTTCATCAGAATTACTCTTTGCGGATATTGATATTGACAGAATACGCACTGAACGTTTGGTGAATACATCGTTTTCGCAGAATTCACTTGATGGAACATACACGGTACATAAAATTAAACAGACCGAACTAATATCTGCTGAAAAGACACTCTATAGAGTTATTTCACAAACTCCATTCGTTCCTCTAGCTGAAGAAAGAAGAAATGAAGTTTGCTCAGAAATTCTTCTTTTACAATCAACTGCATTACAAACCCGATTTAAACATCTCAAAAATGCCCCAATAGTTATTGGTCTTAGTGGTGGTTTGGACTCAACTCTTGCTTTATTAGTGGCTGTGGACGCTCACAAAAAACGAAAGGTACCTTTAACAAATATTTATACCGTTTCAATGCCTGGATTTGGTACAACTACCAGAACAAAAAATAATGCTAAATTATTGGCAGAAGCATTTGGAGTTAGCTACAAAGAAATTTCAATAGAGAAGTCTGTTACACAACATTTAGAGGATATTGGTCATTCCATTGATGATCATTCTATAACGTTCGAAAACGCTCAAGCTCGTGAGAGAACACAAATACTAATGGATTTTGCAAATTCTATTGGAGGCATTGTCCTTGGTACTGGCGATTTGTCGGAACTTGCACTTGGGTGGTGTACGTACAATGCAGATCATATGTCTATGTATGGAATTAATGCTGGAGTTCCAAAAACATTAGTAAGATACTGTATTCAATGGTATGCTTCAACTCAAATTGAGTCGATTCAATCTATATTATCTGATATTGCAGACACACCAATTTCACCAGAGCTATTACCACCGTCTGCTGATGGAACAATTGCTCAAAAAACAGAGGATGTTGTAGGTCCATACATACTTCACGACTTCTTTTTGTACTATATGTTACGTCAAAAAAAGAAACCAGAAGTTATTTTTTACTTAGCATCAATTGCCTTTAAAAACTCATATACCCAACAAGAAATTTTACATTGGTTGAAAATTTTCTATCAAAGATTTTTTTCTTCACAATTCAAACGCTCTTGTTTGCCAGATTCCCCAAAAATCGGCTCCGTGGCAGTTTCTCCTCGTGGAGATTTACGAATGCCCTCAGATGCTACGGTACAACAATGGTTAGAAAATGTAAAAAAAATTGCAATTTCATAAAAAAAGTTGTATTTTACAATCCCATATTGGATTTTTGACCAACGTACCAAAAAAATGGAACAACATTTGAACAATCCGAACTGGGTTTCCTCATCGAATCGTACCATCTGCTCAACAAATTTACAAGCCTTTGGAGTCGTTTTAGTCGTCGACTCAGATTCTCTTATCATTTCTCATACAAGCGAAAATTCTGAAGAAATTTTAGGTATTAATCCTCAACAATTGGTTGGAATTTCAGCACTTTCTTTTTTCCCAGAATCAATTGCAAATAAATTTTTAGGTTGGAGTGAAATTTCTTCCTTTCCACACATAACTTTTGAGTTGATTTGGAAAAAACCCACTGGTCAAGAATTTCCTATTACTGCTACTATTCACAAACCAAGTGTTGAGTTTATCTTGGTGGATATAGTTCCAACTTCTACTAACTCCACTCTCAATTCCGAGCTTCAATCAACTGTTGTTGAGTTTTTACAAGAAAATTTGGAGTGTGAAACTACAGAAAATTGTTTGGATACTCTTACCTTAGCAATTCGTGATATTACCAATTTTGATAGAGTTTCTATATTTGTACAAAATACTGAAAATTTCTATTCAGTTGTTGCTGAGAGTAAAAAACATTGGTTAGATTCTTATTCGAATCTTAACCTACCTTCACATCTTTTTACGAATGAAGATTCTATTCCATTTTTGTACGATTATACGTTTGTACTGAATACTTCTATACCAACCATAAAACTTTATCCTTCAAACGGAATAGAAACTTTTGATTGTTGTTATTCGATCTTGCATTCATTTTCAACAGATCTAAAAAAACATTTTCAAATTACAGAAGCAACTTCTATATTACGAATTCCATTAGTTAACAATGGAAATCATTTTGGCTATTTAGAAGCAGTTAATTATACCGAACAGCGTTTACATATCCATCAAATTAATGATTGTTTATCACTTTGTAAAGCATTTTCTCAACGGTACATGCATCTCAAAGATAATAACGATAGAACCGCATTACTCTATGGTCATCAACTAATCGAAGATGTGTTTAAAAACGTTGTTAATAATCCTTCGTTATTTGATGGATTAGTTCGTTCTCAAAAATTATTAACTGAATGTATTTCTGCAGATGGTGTTATTATAGTTTCCAATGGTTCTGTGTTTTTACAAGATACCGAACTTTCTGAGACACAAACAAATGAGTTAATTCAATTATGTGCTTCATCTTTACAAGAACATTCAGTCTTTACAACCTCTAATTACAAAGAAACTTTTAAAGACTATCCTCTTGAGTCTTCTCCAATAAAGGGAGTATTGGCATGTTCTATAGTTCATGAGAATCCAACCTTTATCATCTGGGTACAAAATGTAACCTATCAGACAGTTTCACTTATTGTCGATGGATTCGTTGAGCGTCTTTCTTTTACAGATACAGACTTAACCCATAAAACATATACGTTAGAAAAAATTTCTATTCCAGTTAACAAACCTTTTACATCAGTTGAGCTAGAATTAGCCCAGTCCTTGCATAAAAGATTGTCTATTTTACATTCTATTACTACTCAAGTTGCAAAAACATTTTCATTAGAATTAGAACAAATTAAAGGTGAATTAGAACAACGAGTCGAAGAACGGACTGATGAAATTACTCGAGCAAATAAACAATTAAAAGTCGAAATTGCTGAAAGAAAGAAAATTGAGCGTGCTTTGCGTCACTCCAAAGAGTTAGCTGAAGAAATGAATAGACTAAAATCGAATTTCTTAGCTAATATGTCCCATGAAATTCGAACACCGCTTAATAGTATTCTTGGTTTTTCGCAGATCATCTACAAACAAGCCGAATCGGATGATATGCGGTCTTTTTCTTCAATGATTCAAAAGTCTGGTACAAGATTAATGACCTTGCTCAATAGCCTTTTGGAGATGTCTCGTTCTGAATCACAGAAAATGGAACTACAAATTGCAGTTTGTTCATTACAAGAGTGTTCAAATTCAGTATTGTCTTCATTGAGACACCTTGCTGAAGAAAAGAATCTCTATATTCAAGAACAATTTAGCAACGAACATTCTTTAGCACTTTTAGATGGAAAACTTTTAGAAAACATCTTAGTGAATATCATAGGCAATGCAATCAAATTCACAAAACATGGTGGTATTACCATACGAATTGGTACTGCTATGCTTGATAATGACAAAGAATGGTCTTATGTAAGCGTTGCTGATACCGGCGTGGGAATGGATAAATCTTTTATACCAAAACTATTTACTCCATTTGTTCAAGAAAGTACTGGCAATGCTCGAAAATTTGAAGGAGCAGGATTAGGACTATCAATGGCAAAACGATATGTCGAATTGATGGGTGGAAAACTTCACGTCGAAACGGAAAAGAATATCGGAACGACTATAAGAGTTATGTTCCCTTTATATACTCCAAATTCCAAGAATCAATCTCAACCTATTCCTACACATTCTTTTGTTCCTAACCCTGTTGAAATTCCAACTGTCACTATTCCAAAAGAGTATCGTAAGATTGAAACAAATGGTTCTCAAAAGCAATTACCTCAAATTTTGTTAGTAGAGGACAATAAGGAAAATGCTATTTTAACGAAGTTACTTCTTAAAAATATTTGTGTTGTTGACCACGCTGAAAATGGTCAAGAGGGAATTCATCTTGCTCAAGAGAAGTTCTACAAATTAGTTTTGATGGATATCAACTTAGGTGACTCTGGAATGGATGGAGTAGAAACCTTCCATCGAATTCGCCAGAATCCTGTCTACAACGAAATTCCGTGCGTTGCAATCACAGCCTATGCTATGGAAGGTGATAGAGAGAAATTCCTTTCCCATGGCTTCTCTGATTATTTAGCAAAACCATTTACTCGTGATGATTTGCAGTCCATTGTTACAAAGATGTTACAAACAACTACAGAAGTTGTGCAATAAGACATTTTTCTTTCCGTTAGTATAACTATGAATACAATTCGTCATTTTCTAACTGTCAGTACACATTGCATCGTTGCAATGTTGTTTTTTGTGAGTTCTTTTGGACTCAAGGCAGAACAACTATGCGATGTTGAAAATTCATGTGCTGATAGTGAAATTACTTCTTGTTGTACTCCTAAAAACGTGAAAACAACAAAGACTGAATCTGACTGCTGCAAAACTTCCAACTCTGAAGAAGAAGAAAAAGAACATAAAAAATCTCATGATCAAGATCACGTTTGTCAATGTTGCACTGTAACTAAAAATTTAGTGACACCTAATACACTTTTCTCAAAAGAAATAGGAATCAAAACAAATTTACATCCTGGAGATTTGAATACATATTTTTCACTTTTACTCATTTCAAAACCTTTTCACCCTCCAAATATCTCGTCGGTATTTTAATCGACCTGACGCCTACACTTGTACTATGTAGGTAACTTATTTATTAAAAAACTTTATTTATTTGGAGATTTCTATGTTGAATTCAATTTTTGGCAGTGTTTTAACTGCACTTTTCGTGATATTTTCTTTTGTTGCTACTACTACTGTTACTGAAGCAACACCAACACACGTTATTGTAAAATGTAAATGCGGCGATGCTTGCCCAGGAGCATCTTGTACTAAATGTGATTGTGGAACAAAAACAAAAGCAAAAGTTTCTGCAAAGAAATGTGAATGTGGAGATGCTTGTCCAGGTGCAACTTGTGACAAATGTGATTGTGGTAAAAAAGCTAAAAAAGCAAAAGTAAAAAAATCAATGAAAAAAGCAACTAAAGAATCAGCTTCTTTAGATTGTGGTTGTAACGATGGATGTTGCCCTACTGATTGTACTGATTGTTCTTCATGCGACTGTTGTGCGACGACTCAATCGTAATCTGAATCTAATTATTTAATCTAAAGTTCCTTCCAATTTCTTGGAAGGAACTTTTTTTATATCCCAAACAAAAGAAACCTACCATTAATTGCAGAAAAATTCATAGTTTTGTATGACTTTCTTCAATTAATGACTCCTATGGAAAAACTATATCTTTTTGATGGAATGGGCATCGTCTTTCGTGCCTTCCATGCAATGTCGCGTGCAAATCTCTATTCACCAAATCAAATACCCATTGGTGCTTTATATGGTTTTGCAAATACATTGACTTCCTTTATTGAATTGCGAAAACCAACACATATGGCTGTTGTCTTTGATACTGCAGAACCGACTTTTCGTCATAAAATGTACTCTGATTACAAAGCTAATCGCCAAGCATTTCCAGAAGACCTGATACCACAAGTACCTGAGATTAAACGATTCATAGATTTAGCTGGAATTCCTCGAATTGAATTAAATGGTTATGAAGCTGATGATATTGTTGGTACTTTTTGTCATCGATTTGGTAAAGATAATACGACTGTCTATTGCATCACATCCGATAAAGACTATTGCCAATTAGTCTCAGAAAATGTCCGTTTAATTAAACCCGGAAAAGATGAATCCATTTTCGAAGAATTAGGCGAAGAATATGTGTTAGAAAAGTTTGGAGTGAGTCCTAAACAAGTAATTGATGTACTTGCGATTATGGGAGACTCTTCTGATAATATTCCAGGTGTAAAAGGTGTTGGACCGAAGGGTGCTATTCCTTTAGTTCAACAGTATGGTAGTATCGAAAACATCTATGAACATTTGGAAGAGATTACTAGTAAATCTATAAAAGAAAAGTTTGCTGTCAATAAAGAAATGGCAATGCTTTCCAAACAACTTGTTACTATTGATTTAGATGTTCCAGTTAACTTTGGAATTCAAGATTTTGTCTTACAAGAAAAACCAAGTACGCAATTAGACGATTTTTTTGCTGAAATGAGTATGGTACAATTACGCAAGAAATGGGCGTCTCGTTTAAATTCGCCTTCTTCTGGAGAGACTAAGTCTTTCACTGTATCAGTTGCTAAAACTTTTGAAGCTCCGACTCCATCTCTAAAAAACATTAACAACACTGAACATAAGTATACAACTGTTCAATCCTACGAAGAACTACAAACAATTGTTGATACACTTTCAATGCAACATGCCGTTGCTTTCGATTTGGAAACCACAGGTATCGATACAATGTTGTGTGATATCGTTGGAATTTCATTTTCTTCTAAGACTGGAGAAGGTATTTATATTCCTGTTATAAGTGAAACAGAAATCGACGAAAGTCCGTTGTTCACAACAGAGTCAATGGAAGAAACTCCAACCTATCACAATCTTGACACAGCGAAAGTCATTAAAATTGTCAAACCATTACTTGAATCACAAACTGTTGAAAAGTGGTCACAAAATGGAAAATTTGACGCAGTAATATTAAAACGATATGGCATTACCGTATCGCCAATGAGTGTAGATTCGATGCTCAGTTCTTTTATTCTGAATACAGATTCTAAACATGGGATGGACGCATTAGCTATTCAATGGCTCAAATATGATACTATTAAGTTTACGTCATTAATTCCAGAAAAAGAACTAAAAAAACGCACATTACGGAGCGTTTCTATTGACAAAGTAAGTACGTATGCAGCTGAAGATGCAGACGTTACTTTTCAGTTATGTACCATTCTCAAACACGAATTAGAAAAAGAAGAAAAACTTGCTTCTGTTGCAAAAACCATAGAATTTCCACTTATGGAAGTTTTAACACAAATGGAATTTAATGGTATAGCTATCGATATTCCTATGTTAAAAGAGTTATCTATTAAAATCGATGCAATGGCAAAAGAACATGAAGCAAAGGTTATCGAATTGGCTGGAATGACATTTAATTTGAATTCTCCAAAACAACTCGCAGATGTACTGTTTGTTCATTTGAATCTCCCTTCAGCAAAGAAAAACAAAACTGGATTTAGCACAGATGAAGTAGTGTTACGAGATTTGGTCAATGTCCATCCTATTGCTCAACATTTGTTGGAATACCGATCATTAGTAAAGTTAAAGTCAACCTATGTAGATGCACTTCCGAAAATGGTGAACCCAATTACAAAACGTGTACACACAACATATTCACAAACTACAGCAGGTACAGGAAGATTAGCTTCTTTTGACCCAAATTTGCAAAATATTCCTATTAAAACTGAACTTGGGCGTGAAGTACGTAAAGCATTTGTTCCTCAGTATGATGGTATGAAAATCCTTTCAGTAGATTATTCTCAAATTGAATTACGGATTATGGCATCTATGTGCGAAGACCCAACGTTAATACAAGCATTTGTTAATGGAGAAGATATACACAAAGCAACTGCAGCAATGCTTTATGGAGTAGCTACCGATGATGTAACTTCTGATATGAGACGAGTAGCGAAAACCGTAAATTTCGGTATTATGTATGGACAGGGAGCATTTGGACTTGCAGCTCAATTAGAAATTCCGAGAAATGAAGCAAAATCAATTATAGATACGTATTTTGAAAAATATCCCAATATCAAAAAGTTTATTGAAACAACCGTTGCCTCAACCAAACAAAATGGTTATGCGGAAACTTTAGCTGGACGTAGAAGATATTTCCCTGATATTAACTCCCAAAATCATACTATTCGAACTGCAACTGAACGTGCAGCAGTGAATATGCCAATACAAGGAACAGCTGCAGATATGATGAAAGTTGCTATGATAACAATTCACAATACCATGAAACAACAAAATATCAAATCAAAACTTATGCTCCAAGTGCATGACGAATTAGTATTTGAAGTTGTTCCTGAAGAACTATCTATACTGCCCCCACTAATCAAATCGATAATGGAATCAGCATTCCCACTTCCACATGTTCCTGTCGTTGCAGAGTCTGGTATTGGTAATAGCTGGTACGAAGCCCATTAATGTAAAATTCTCCTTTACCAATAAGTGAGAATTGGCATTCTGCATCACATGCAACTGTAAAGATTGCCTTCTACAAAAAAAAATCGGTCACTTAGGTTTTCTAAATGACCGATTTTTATTATTACTATAGATTTAGCGTACAATCACAAGAGGATAACTGGATTTCCGTTTTGTTGTTGAAATATCAAGCATATACATTCCATTGGCAATTGCTGTGGCAATGTAGTCAAACTCAAGATAATTCTGTACTGTCTGAGGTATTTCGACTGTTGCAATAGTTTCGCCAATCAAATTGCGAATAGTTATGCTTCGAATAAGTTCATTACTTTGTGTAGTAATGCGAATTCTAGCAACATTGTTTACAGGGTTTGGTATGATTTCTACGCCAATTTGGTCAATAGCACTTACCGAGCTAATCGGATTTGTATTGAAATTTCTCAAAGTAGACCATTGACCAACATTTTTGGTAGATTTTGACTCAACTTGCCAAAAGTATTTTGTATTTGGTACTAAGGCTTTGTATTCAAAACTTGTTGGTACTAATCCCTCTTCATTCACAACAGTAGTTGCAAAAGTGCTGTCAGTTGATACTCGTAAATCATAACCTTCAGCTCCTGGAACTGATTGCCACGAAAATGTTATTTCTGTTTGTGGAATATTTGCATCATTTGCTGGTAAAAGCAAGTTTGGTTTTGACAAGAATGTCAAAAATGGCCATGTATTAGACCAAGAAGAAAACTCACCATCTTTTCTTGTTCTTGTTTGCCAATAGTACTTTTTGTTATTTTCTAAGCCAGAAACTACAGATTGAGCTTCTCCAACTAATGGTGAGCGTTCTACGACTGTTGAAGCAAAGGTTGGCACGGTTGACACTCGAACAGTATATCCGTCAACTTCCGTTGCTGGATTCCAATATAGTATCGTATCAACTGGTACTCCTGTCGCATTTGAATCTGGATACTGTTGAGATACCATAGGAAGTCCTTTAGTTGTAAATGACCAAGCATCTGACCAAAGTGTCGTATCTTGACCAATCAACTGTCGTACTTGCCAATAATAGGTTGTATTTTGTTTTAGCGTAGTTGAACCGTCATAAACATACGATGTATCCAAAAGTCCGTCAACTTCTTCTAAGGTAGTTGAAAAATTTTCTTTATCAGATACTCGTAAAAAGGAGGATGCATTCAAACTTCCTAGTTTTCTCCATCGGAATGTTATCAATTTCTCAGTATTTGTACTTTTATCTGCAGGAGCAATCAATTGTGGTTTGGACACTATGATAAATTGCCAAGAAGATGATTGTACTTCACCTAAATCGGTTGTTGAACTTACTGTCCAATAATATGGAGTATTTGTCTGTAAATTTGGAACAACTATGGTAGTATCTGTTACATTTGTATTATTGACAATTGGAGTAACAAACTGCGGATTACTCGCTAATACAACTGAATATTTATTTGTACCTTCTAATTTTTTCCATCGTAAGGTTACATTCGTGTTTCCAATTGCTGAGGAAGAATCTGGAAAGATTTTTCTTAGATTGTTATCTGGGACCGAAAATGACCAAGGTGTTGACCAAGTTCCGCTTTTTGGTCCAAATTGAGGTTGTAGTCTCCAATGATACAACTTATTTTTGAGTAATGTAGAAGTTGGGAAAGTTGTATCACTAATTGCATTTTCGTTAATAACAACATTCGAGGTGAATGCTGGATTCGTCGAAACTTGAATATTGTATTGGTTGATTCCATTTGCATTTCTCCATTGTAGTATTGGAGGCATTGTAGTAGCAACTATTCCATCAGAAGGAAGAATATGCTGAATTATTGGATTGAAAGTAACAAATGACCATGTTATAGAGGGGTTATACGTTGGTCCTAATCCTGTAATTTCTGATGCATTCCAATAATATTGGGTGTTAAAATTCAAATGTGTTGTTATAGTTCTATTGGTATCTGTTTGGGTAGTATTGATAATAGGACTTGACAAATCCGAATTCGTAGAAACTAACAATCTATAACCATTATTAGGTTGTTTTTTCCAAATAAAATTTGGCAACAAAGTATTAACAGTTGACAAAGAATCTGGTTTTAGTAACCAATTCGTTGAAGCAGTAATTAACGTTTGATAGGAACGAGTATTCGAAGTAAATTCATCTAACCCAATATAGGCTATTGTTCGCCAAAAATATTTTGTATTTGGAAGTGCATTAGTAAAAGTAAAAGAAGTATCTGCTTGGTTACTTGATGAAACAATATTGTTGAATAAAGTGTCAGTTGCAATTTCAACTGTATATGAAGCTCCATTAATTGAATTCCATTTATGTAGTACTGGTCGTGCAGCAAACTTTTCGTTTATTGTTGGCAATAAAAGTATTGGAGAAATTGTTGTTGAAGTAGGTTCTGCACCTGAAAGTGCTAATGAAACTACTTGAGAACCTCCAGTAATAGTTCCTTTATGTCTAATTACTATTGTATACTGTCCTGCAATAGGTGATTGAATATGAACTTGTTCTACATTATCGCGTATATTATCACCAGTAGTAGCTGCAGTTGCTGGATTTGCAGGGTCTAAAACCCAAGGGTTGAACGTTTGAGAAGCTCTTCTTATTCGTAAGTCAAGGTCATTGACTAATCGTAATGTAGTGGGATTTAAGGTGTTTGTAGAAGTAGCACCTTGTACATCATTCCAAACGATAGTAGCTCGAAGTGGTTGATTTCCGTTTGATTGAATTTGAAGTACAAGTGAATCATTCTCATTTAATGTAAGTTCTTGTATTTCAAAACCATTCACACCTCGAGTCGAATTTAAGGTCATCAAATCAGTTGCTTTTTTGGTATTCATTAATCCCCAACCAAATCGGTAATCTGGTCCATTCGCTGAACCTGCCTCATCTGCAGTTTGCAATACAATTGCTTTAAGTGTAGAAGAAAGTAAGGTTTTAGCAGGATGTAAGTTTTTTTGGTGTTGCAACAACAATCCTAATGATCCAGAAATACTTGGAGCAGACATTGAAGTACCGGAATACGATTGATATGAGGAATTTGTCGATGCAGTTGAAGAATTTAATCCAATTCCATTAGCAACGATATCTGGTTTTATTCTTCCATCATCTGTAGGACCAAATCCAGAAAAAGAACTCATAACGACATCAGAAGGTTGGGAGTATCCACCGGGAATATCATCTACAGCTCCTACAGTGAGAATATTTTTTGCATTTCCAGTAGTTGTAACACAATCATACCCTAAAGAATTACCATCTCTATTTCTTTGAGTACTTGTTAAAACCCATTGAGAATTTTTAAACAACCAATGGTCAACAGGTTGAGCACCAGGTCCTTCACCACGATCATTACCTGCAGATTTCACGATTAAGTAGTTTGGAGCATTTCGGGCAATTAAGTCCCAAGAACGAGTTGCTGAACTATAAAAACCAAAATTTCTATCTTCTATTAACGAAGCAGCAGTATCTCCAAACCATACCCATTTATCATCACCACGGAAATTATATATCCATCCACAAATCGTTCCGTAAGAATGATTAGAAACCAATAAACCATTTGCGGCAGCGGTAGTCATTTCAGAATTATCAGAATTCCAATCATAAGCATTCAAACTTGCATCAAAAGCCATACCTTTAGCACTTGCACTCGTCCCTGTAGCGACCATTGTTCCAGAAACATGTGTAGCATGGTCTGACAAATCAATAGCAGCGTCCATTTGAGAAACTCTCCCATTGAATTCTTGATGGGTGATTCTTGTTCTGCCACCATCCCAAATACCTAAAAGAACGCCATTTCCATTTAACGATAGTCCAGCACCTCCACCGGGATGAACTTTATTTGAAGAAATCGTTGCAGCGGATACAACATTGCTTGTAGTAGTATAATAGGTAGGAAGTCCATTATCAAAACCCTGTAATTCGATTATTCGTCCATCTTGAAAAACTTTTCGTAAAGGAATGTTGTAAAGTGTAGCCAAAGAATCTATTTCACGTTGTTGCTGTAATTCTTGCAACATAAATTGATTTGCCAAATTATTTAACTGTTGCAAAGAAAAAACTTGTGAAGTTCCTTGTACAAATGAAACGAAAAACAGCGTGAGAAGAATGTAAGAAGTAATGAGTATTTTCATATAATCCTCGATATATGGGAATTATCTATTTCTATAAAAAAAGAATGGTGCCATTGTATAATAACAAAGACACCACAAAATAAGAAAAATTTTGTAAACCTACCGATTCTTTTTCTTATGTCTATTTTTCCGCAAACGTTTTTTGCGTTTGTGGGTCGCCATTTTATGACGTTTTCTTTTTTTACCGCACGGCATTGACAAGTACCTTATAAATAAATAAAATTACAATTATGACAGAGTTTTCGAAAGCGTTTCTAAAAATTCTTTCGATTTTTTTCCAACGTCAGATGTCGGTGCTACTTCGACACATTTTTTCAACCAACGAACAGTTTCTTCAACATTATTCTGTTCATAATACATCACAGCTATATTAAATATAGCTATAGGATGCTTTGCATTCAGTGATAATACTTTTTTAGTTGCAGCAATACCACCTGTTTGATCACCAGATTTAAAAAGAGCATATCCATAGTCAATCATAACAGATGTGTCTTTTGGGTTAAATGAGTCCAAATACCTTTTATACAATTGTTGAGCATTTGGATACATTTGAACATCATAATAAAGATTCGCCAATTGGAGGGTCAGAACTTTATTTTGAGGATTAGCATCTAACGAATCTTGAAGCTTCGATAGAACAGCAATAGCACGTTCTCGCAGATGTTTCGTATCTGATGAGGAAGATTTCGATGAATCGGTGCTATGAACGAATTCGCCTGTATTTTGTTGTACAGGCGAAGTAACTGTAAGTGCACGTGTTAAAAAAAACGAGCCAGTTGCAAGAATTACTGCACTTGATAGTGCGATGATGCTTGCATAAATGTTTTTAGTCATAACTTGGGAAAAAGAAGCAATTATTCCCCTTTAACAGCTGTTGACAATACAGAAGATGCCTTAAATTGTGGCACTCTGGTTTCAACAGATGTAATTTCTTTTTTAGTTTGAAAATCAATGAATTTTCTCGCTTTGCGAATTTTCGTAGAGAAAATTCCAAAACCACGTAATTCAACTTTGTCACCACTTACAAGACATTGAGTTACGGTATCAGTTAAACCGTCTAAAACACATCGAATTTGATCATCAGTAATTTTAACACCTTTTAGTGCTTCTGAAGAGCGAATTCTAGAAACTAATTCGTTTTTTGTCATAAAACATCCATGGAATAAACAGAAAAAATATAAATTTATTGTTCGAAAAATACTCTTGAAACATTCTCATAATCGATACGTTTAGTCATCATATTTGTGTCTAAAACTTTTCGAATACGTATGAAAATAGTGAAAAAATTAATTTATCCAACAAAAATTTTCGCAATTTCAGTAATTTTTTTGCTTTTTCTTGTAATTTTGCCCTATTTCAATGCAGAAATGTACGATTTTCACCCAAAATCGACCTTTAAAGGATCAACGTGGTTTAATCCTTATTTTACAAAAGATTCGTTATTGTTGAAGGCAAATTTTCATTCTCACACGTTTGCTTGGGGTAAACTAACCAATGGTCATCATACTCCCTCAGAAGTGCACACTCAATTTAAAAAGTTAGGATATGATATTCCGACTATTTCTAACTACCATCAAATTGATACTACTGGAAAACATGATTCTTCTATCATTTACATTCCTACATACGAGCATGGTTATAACGTCAAAAAGAGGCATCATCAACCCTTAGGAGCTACAAGTGTTGTTTGGTTAGATTTTGTATTTTTGCAAACAATTCATCACAAACAATATATGTTTAATTGTATTGCACCAACTTGCTCTGTTTTGACTGTTAATCACCCGTCTTTTTCAAATGGTTTTGACGCTCAGGATTTTACACTTTTAAAAAATTACGATTTGATGGAAGTTCTTAACCACTACAGGACCTCTTTTCCACACTGGGATTCTGCATTAAGTGCTGGAATTAGTGCCATGATCGTTTCAAATGACGATATGAAGCATTTGGATGCGAAAGGTCAATGTGGTGCTTTCTGGACGATGATTTACGCACAAGACCGAACTCCATCTTCGGTATATTCTTCTTTGAAAAGAGGGAATGCATACGGAGTAAGAGGAATTGACGCTACGAATGGTGATAAATTAGAGTCAGTTTCAATTATCAATGACTCTCTTTCTATTCGTATGAAAACAACGGTTGATTCTATACGATTTGTTCATCAAAATGGTGTCGTAAAAGAAGTATTTACGTTTACAAACCAAGCTTCTATACTGCTTTTGCCACATGACACTTACGTTCGAACTGAAATTTATGTGGATTCTCTCACGACTTATTTTCTTAACCCTGTTTTTCGTTTCGACAAAAATCCTTTCACTACAAAAACACTTTTACCTACTGTAAATACGATATCAACATTTCTTTATAGAAGTGTAATAGCAATTATAGAATTATCATTATTGAGTGTAATTTTTCTAATCATTCAATCAATGAGAAAGAAAAAAGTGGAAAAAGTTATAGTTGAATGAGAATATATTTTGATAAGTGGAAAAATTATCGTAATTTTGTAATCCTATTCTAATTTAACTGAAAGAACTATCATGTCAGTATTACAATTAATTGACTCAATGACGATAGCTCGTGCGAATGAGCTACGTAAAAATAAAGATGGTGAAAACTACGTAGAAATGAAGCCATTTCGTCCGGGAGACACTGTTATCGTTGCCGTACGCGTAGTTGAAGGTGAGAAAGAACGTATTCAGAAGTTTCAAGGTGTCGTTATTGCTCGCAAAGGTTCTGGAGTTAACGAGACTTTCCGTGTACGTAAAAACTCAAATGGTGTTGGTGTAGAGCGTATTTTTTTGGTACATTCTCCAATGATTCAGAGTGTTGAAGTTCTTCGTAGAGGTTCTGTTCGTCGTGCGAAACTTTACTATCTTCGTGGAATTTCTGATAAGAAAATGAGAGCAAAATTGAGCTAAGCTTTCTTTTTCTCCTAAAGAAAATTTTCTAAGGTATTTCACTGCGAAATACCTTTTTTATTTCCTATCAACATTTCATTTTTTTCTATTTCAAAAAAAGCCGTATCTTTGTTGACACCAATTTCAATCATAATAGATAATTCTTTTGTATGAGCAAACGTTTAGAAGTTGCTACAGGCCTTATTCTTCGAGGTGACATGATCTTACTTTGTCAACGAAGTAAAACATCCTCACATGCTCTGAAATGGGAGTTTCCTGGTGGTAAGGTCGAAGAAGGTGAAACTCCTGAACAGGCTCTTCGAAGAGAATTACAAGAAGAATTGTCGATTGAAGCAAAAATTGATTCATGTGTTTGTACCAATCGAGCTGATTATGCTGATGGCGGTTTGTTTCGTGTCTATTATTATATAGTTCGTGATATAAAAGGGGAACTCACTAATAATGTCTTTGAAGATTTTCAATGGGTTCACATCAATGATGTCAAAAACTTTGATGTTTTAGAAGGCAACAGAACTATTTGCAAAGAATTGCCAAGACTTATTGCACAAGCTAATGATGAACATTATATGTATTTAGCGCTTAATGAAGCTGAAATTGCTGCTTCTCAAGGTGAAGTTCCAGTCGGTGCAGTGATAGTTCGTAATGGTGAAATAGTTGGAAAAGGTCATAACACCATCGAACAAACCCAAAATGTGCTCAATCATGCTGAAATGAATGCTATTCGTATGGCATCAGAAACCATTGGTCATAAACGGTTACTCGAATGTACAATGTACGTTACCTTAGAGCCTTGCTCAATGTGTGCTGGTGCGATTGTTTTGGCACGAATCCCACGAGTTGTCTTTGGTGCCGATGATCCAAAAACTGGTGCTGTTGTTTCTATCAATAACATTCTCTCTGACACTCGACTCAATCATCAATGCTCCATTACTCGAAGTATTCTCAACTTTGAATGTGGGTTCATTCTCAAACAGTTCTTTGCAAATTTGCGAAAAGATGCTTAATTGAATTGTTTATGGATTCTCAGTCTATTCCAACCATACAACCAGCCTTATATCTTGTTTCAACACCAATTGGAAATAAAGAAGATATCACTATTCGTAGTTTGAAATTATTACAACAAGTTCATTACATCGCTTGTGAAGATACTCGTACAACTGGCCAATTATTAAAAATGTATGGCATAAGTGATAAACATTTTATACCTTGCCCCGAACAACAACAAGCGGAAAAATCTTCCTATATTCGGTCTTTAATACAAAATGGAAATCCAGTCATTTATGTTTCAGACGCTGGAAGTCCGTGTATTTCTGATCCAGGTTCTTGGTTGGTAGCCTCGATGATACAACACCAGATTCAAGTAATTGCTCTTCCCGGAGCAACTGCATTTGTTCCAGCAGTACAAATTTCAGGATTTGACACCAGTCGGTTTTACTTCTACGGTTTTTTGCCAAAAAAGGGACGTTCGTCAATTCTAACAACATTGTTGCAAAAAGAAGAAACAGTCATTTTGTATGAATCTACCCATAGAATAGTTTCTCTGTTTGAGGAAATAGCTGCAATTGAGTCAACAAGAGCTGTGTGTATTTGTCGTGAATTAACAAAAAAATTTGAAGAAACAATTCGCGGAACTGTTTCTGAGTGTCTTTTACAACTACAAAAAGACACCCAATCAATAAAAGGTGAATTTGTTGTCGTAATTGAGGGTAATAATGATAAAAAATAAGAAAGTAGTCGTGGTTCTTCCTGCCTATAATGCAGCAAAAACATTGGAACAAACATACAACGAAATTCCATTTGACATTGTTGATGAGGTAGTTTTAGTTGACGATGCAAGTAAGGATTCAACTGTCGAAGTTGCTCACAAATTAGGCATTCATCATATTATTCGACACGAACAAAACAAGGGTTACGGCGGAAATCAGAAAACGTGTTACAAAAAAGCATTGGAAATTGGTGCTGACATAGTAATAATGCTTCATCCTGATTACCAATACACTCCCTCTCTCATTCCGTCGATGGTGCATTTGATTGCCAATGATGTATTTCCAGTGGTGTTGGGTTCACGTATTTTGGGCAATGGTGCTTTGGCAGGTGGAATGCCACTCTACAAATACATTGCAAATCGGTTTTTGACGTTGACTCAAAACATCTTAGTCAATCAAAAACTATCTGAATACCACACAGGATATCGTGCATTTTCCAAGCAAGTATTGGAAGCAATTCCGTTGCATAAAAATTCCGATGATTTCATTTTTGACAACCAAATGCTCTCGCAAATCATTTACAAACGCTTTCCTATTGGCGAAATAACCTGCCCAACGAAATATTTCGATGACGCATCCTCCATCAATTTCAAACGCTCCGTAACGTATGGGTTCGGAGTTCTTTCAACTTCCTTCAAACACTTCCTCCAACGAATTGGTTTAGCCACTTTTTCTATTTATGATAATGAAAAGTAAGGATGTACTCTTTTGTTTTGCAGTACTCTTTTGGCTAATTAGTCAAAGTAGTTTTGCTCAAAAGAATACAGTTGCTTACGAAGTTCCAAAATATGTTGTTGGGAAAAATGAAGAAGTAGTAAAACATACTGGATATCGTTTTTTGTTTTCGAATGATTTCAAAGTATCGAGATGGGTTGCGTATCAGCTTAAAGCGGAACACGTTCAAGGCAAAACACCACCACGCAAAGTGTACAGAAATGATCCGAAAGTCTCAACGGTCTTTAAAACTACTGATTTTAACTCCAACATCTTTGACCGTGGACATCAAGCTCCACATAAACATCTCGCTTATTCAACCCAAACCATCCTCGAAGCAAGTTATTTTACCAATATCACCCCACAAACGAAAGAATTGAATCGTGGAGTGTGGAAAACCTTAGAAACTAAATGCACCAATTGGGCAAAAAAACACGGAAAAATCTACATCACCACTGGTTCGAATGTCAAAAAATATGATAGAAAACTTAATAAAAAAATTTCCATTCCAAAACTCTATTTCAAAGTTATATTGGTCAATAATGATTCTGTACAAAAAGCAATTGGCTATGTCATACCAAATGACACTATTTTATCGTGTTTATGTTCGTATTCTGTTACCGTTGATTTCGTGGAATCACTAACCTCACTCGATTTTTTTCACAGAGTAAACGACAAATACGAAGAACAAATAGAATCCGAAATAGATGAGAAATTTTGGGGATTATGCAATTCAAAATGTACAAAAAAGTCTAAAAAGAACGGTACAAAATAATTTCTATTCATCTTTTCTATTTTTTGGAGAATCATAATGAAAACGTCAAAAAAATTCCTTCCATTTCTTGTGATTACTGTTGTAAGTGCGGTTATTATAAGCAGCAGCTTTGCTCAAACTGGCAAAACATTGGACAATCCCAAAACATTGCCAACGACCAAACAATTGCCAACGCAAACGAAAACAACAACACGGTCTAAGAATCCAGAAACAAGCCCACAAAAACAAAAAACGTTAGAAAACGAGACGAAAAGATCGAATGACAAACGGATTATCGTTGATCGCGATGACACCAATAACCAAAAAGGGAAAAAGAATAAAGGCAGAGGGTATGCTTACGGTAAATATAGCAAAGAAGAAAAAGAGCGATTAAAAGCCGAAAAAAAAGCAGCAAGAGAACAAGCAAAAGCTGAACGCAATAGAAAATACAATGAGAAAAAACAAGCTTTTCAAAAACGCTTAGAAGCTCGAAAAAACAACCCTTCAAATTCCAAAACCTTAGAAAATAGAAAAGGAAGATAGATTGGTGAAAAAAATCATCTCATTTCTTTGGGTTGGCATCCTATCATTTATGTTGGTTGCCAACCTTGCTTTTGTTTACGCACAAAATTCCAATTTTCATATCCCAAAATATAAAAAAATGGAAGGTGATACCTTGGTTCACCATAAAGGATATTCTGCTTTGTTTAATACGAACTATAAGGTTTCAAGATGGATCGCATATACCTTGAAAAAAGAGCATTTAGGTTTTGATAAATGTGAAAACCCTAAAGACTTTAAAGCAGATCCTAAAATCATCATGCAGAATGAAATTCATATTGATGATTTTGTAAAAAACGAATTCAGTTTAGAAAATTATGAAATTGGTCATTTGGCTAAATATTGTCATTTAAATTACGATAATATTGTTAGAAGAGAAGCAAATTACTTTACAAATTTAACTCCTCAGAATTCAAATAATAATAGATCACTTTGGAATAAAGCAGAAAAATTTACAGAGAGAGTTGTTGATTCTTTCAATGATGTAAATATAATCAATGGGTGTATTTTTGATAGTATTCCAAATATTAAATCTAATGTAATACCTAAACCTGACAAATACTTTATGATACTGCAAGTTAAATATAAAAATGATTACAATTACATTGCATTTATTATTCCAAACGAAGAAAATGAAGTTTCCTTTTTTTTAGATGATTTTCGAACATCCATCTATGAAATTGAAAACAAAACTAAGTTATACTTCTTTCCAAATGTAGACAAAAAAATACAAGAGAAAATTAAATCTGAAAAAAATTCTAATTTTTGGGATGATTTTTTTCGCTAGAATTATAAGAACTAAGACCTTAAATTTATTAGAATTTTTCTAAAAAACCAAATGATCTTCGCATTCAATAAACCGTATAGGATAGTTTCGCAGTTTACGAAGGAAAGTGAGGAATTTGGTACGTTGGCTGAATTCGGTTTTCCGAAGGGTGTGTATCCTATTGGGCGGTTAGATGCGACAAGTGAAGGTCTTTTGCTTTTGGGTGATGAACGGAAGATTGTCAATACGCTCTTAGATCCCAAAAAAGGACATCAGCGAACGTATTTGGTGCAGGTGGAAGGTGAAGTTGGTGAAGCGGAAATTGAACAGCTGGAACGTGGAGTGATTATCCAAGGACACAATACTGCTCCAGCTTTGTGTATGATAGCACCTGATATTACATTACCCGAACGTTCCGTTCCCATACGAAAACGACTTTCTATTCCAACGACGATGTTGATACTGCAATTGACTGAAGGAAAAAACCGTCAAGTTCGCAAAATGACTGCATCAGTCGGAAAACCAACGCTCCGACTGATTCGTATTGCCATCGGTTCGTTGACACTGCCATCAATTCCATTAGGTACATTCAGACCAATAACTCCCACCGAACAAAAATCGCTTTTTGTTCCAATTTCACTTGCAGATGCAAACAACGTCGCGAAACAGATGTCTATTACGCTTGATTCTCAGCGTTGAACGTAAACGATAATGCACCTGAAGGGCAATTATTCACAGTATTTATAATCTCTTCTGTCGTTGCATTATCCATTTCAATCCACGGAGATTTTTGAGGGTCAAAGACTTGACGCAATGACCGAACACAATTCGCAGAATGTGTACATTTTTTTGGTTGCCAAAGTACTGTTATCTCTTCATTTGAGTATTTTCTGTTTCCGTCCATACATCTTCACCATCAATAAAATTTCACAAAACTTTAACGAATATACGAATTGTTCGTAGTATTTTCTTATCTTAAAGCAAATTTACATAAAATTGATACGAAAATGAAGAAAAATTTCTTTCGAACCTTGCCAAAACATTGGTATATCGCCATAGGGATGATAGTAGGGATTGCTTTTGGTGTACTTTTCAAAGTACCTTCAAATGACATAACCATAAGTTTTGTAGACGGAAATTCCCTGAGATTACAAGAATGGAATTTGATAGCAATTCAAAACAATGCAAAAGATTCTCGAGAATTTAAACCAGTAGATGCAGGTTTACTCATTAAATATGTTAAAACGAAGATTATTCCTTCGCAATACTATCCAAATTTATTTGTGTACTATAACAATGGTGGATATGCCACGTATGCATCTGTTGCAGACATCAAAAAAACTCCCTCAATCGTATCCTACATAAAACCACTTGGGGAACTATTCTTGCGACTTTTAGGCTTTGTTGCAGTACCTTTAGTACTTTGTTCATTAATAGTTGGTGCAGCATCACTCAAAGACATAAAACAAGTCGGAAGAATTGGGCTGAAAACGCTCACAATTTTTATGGTAACGACTACACTTGCTGTTGTCATTGGCTTAGTCTTAGCAAATACCATTCAACCAGGACTTACTCTTTCACCAGAGATAAAAGCTCAAATGTTAGAATCTGCAAATTCTGTATCGTTATCAGAGAAAATGCAACAAGATTTGTCAATAGATTTAGTAGATTTTGTTGTCTCAATCGTTCCAAAAAATCCTATTGATGCTATGGCAAAAGGTGATATGCTTCAAATTGTATTCATTGCCATTTTCTTTGGAGTTGCACTGACAATGATACCAAAAGAACAATCTGAAAAGGTAATAGGAGTATTTGATGGAATTTCAACGACGTTAATCAAAATGGTTGAAATCATAATGAATTTTGCACCCATAGGAGTCTTTGCACTTTTAGCCGTGACAGTTTCAGATTTTGGATTCGAAATAGTATCAACCTTAGCATGGTATATGCTTACCGTCATAGCCGGATTATTAATTATAATGCTATTTGTCTACGCACCAATGGTTCGATTTTACGGAGGAATATCCTTTAAAACATTCTTTTCTTCAATTAGGGAAGTTCAAGCTGTTGCTTTTGGAACAAGTTCTTCTGCCGCAACATTGCCAGTGACAATTGATACAGTCGAAAACAAGATGAAAGTACCTGGTTCCATAGCGAGATTTGTTTTGCCATTAGGTGCAACCATTAATATGGATGGAACTGCACTATACCAAGGAGTTGCAACACTTTTCATTGCACAAGTTTTTGGAATTAATTTGGATTTCACTCAGCAAATTACCGTCGTATTTACATCAGTCTTAGCATCGATTGGAACTGCTCCAGTTCCTGGAGTTGGATTGGTAATGCTTATCATTATATTACGAGCTGTTCATGTACCTGTCGAAGGAATTGCACTCATAATGGGAGTTGATAGAGTATTAGATATGTGCAGAACTATCAATAATGTAACTGGGGATATAACGACTGCAATTGTTGTTGCAAAATCAGAGGGCGTTCTTACGAACTAAAGAACTTTTCGGTTCGTCTTTGAATAAATTATTGTAATTTTGTACGTAATCTTTTTTTAAAATCTAATTTTACTCTATGATAACGCCTAACAGCGCCTTTGTTGACGAACTATATTTTTCGTATTTGCGAGATAAAGATTCTGTTCCAATGGAATGGAGAGTCTTTTTTGAAACGCAACAATTTTCACCTGAAATTGCTACTATAGCTCCTATTCAACCTAACATAAATGAAGTGGTTCCACCGATAAATGGGACAACAACGAATGGAAAAGCTCCTGAACTAAAAATAGCTGTTATCGAAGAACCAATTCCTACTTCAACAAATGGAACAGCTGCACCTGTCGCTGGTTTGCCCCATTTGGGACCGAACGATGAAGCAGTTGCGATGTCGAATCTTTCAGGAAAAATTGCTGAAAATATGCAAACTTCATTGACAGTTCCGACTGCAACGAGTGTTCGTACAATGCCAGTAAAAGTATTAGAAGAAAATAGAAGAATTATCAATAAATTTTTGGTTGCTCGACGTAAGAAAAAAATTAGTTTTACTCATCTAATTGGTTGGGCTATTGTACAAGCAATTAAAAAGTACCCATCGTTAAACGACACCTATTCACAAGTAGAAGGCAAACATTACCGTATCAAACGTGGTTCAATCAACCTCGGATTAGCGGTTGATATGACAAGAAAAGACGGCACACGAATGCTCGTGGTACCGAGCATCAAAGATGCTCAAAAAATGAATTTTGCTGAATTCTGCACTGAATATGATAAATTAATAACTGCAGCACGAAACAACAAACTTACCCCAGATGATTTGAGTGGTGCAACTGTTACACTTACAAATCCTGGTACTATTGGTACATTGTCATCCATTCCACGATTGATGAGCGGACAAGGACTTATTGTTGCCTCAGGTTCGATTGATTACCCACCAGAATTTCATGGTGTACTACCGGGAGTATTGTCAACAATGGCAATATCCAAAGTTGTAACACTCACGAGCACATACGACCATAGAATTATCCAAGGTGCTGAATCAGGGGAGTTTCTATCGAATATGCATAAAATGATGTTAGGTAATGATAGATTTTATGATATCATTTTTGCTACATTACATATTCCGTTTGAACCATCAATGTGGTCAGTTGACAATCAAGTCAATCCATTTGGTCCATTAAATGAAATGGATTCTATTGAAAAAGAAGGTAAAGTAGTTCAAATGATAGCCAATTACCGAGATAGAGGTCATTTGGCTGCGGATATCAATCCCCTTGGTTACCAATCCTTTTTCTTTAGTGAATTAAATCTTTCGTATTATGGATTTACTTTGTGGGACTTAGATCGAGAATTTGATACCGGTGGATTAGCAGGAAAACAACATTTGACATTGCGTGAGATTGCAGATACTCTGTGGGATACCTATTGTGGAACGATTGGAATTGAGTTTTCACACAATCAAGACCCTGAAAAAACAAAATGGATTATCAATAAATTAGAAGTTGATTACAAAAAATTGAAATTTTCTCAGGATGAGAAAAAACATATTTATACGATGCTTTCCAAAGCAGAAACCTTTGAAAACTTTTTACATACTCGCTTTTTGGGAAGTAAACGCTTTTCTATTGAAGGTGGCGAATCAATGATGGTGCTTTTAGATGGGCTTTTGGAAAATGCAGCTCAAGATAAAACTCATAGTACTGTTATTGGTATGGCACATCGAGGGAGATTGAATGTTTTAGCTAATATAATGGGCAAACCATTAGAAAAGATATTTGATGAATTTGAAGGTGTCCAAGATCCAAATAGTTACCAAGGTTCTGGTGATGTAAAGTATCACCTTGGAGCAGATGGTATATACACTTCTCGCAAAGAATTGACACTTCCTGTAACATTATCACCGAATCCCTCTCATTTGGAAGCTGTTGACCCTGTTGTTGTGGGAATGGCTCGTGGAATAGCAGATTCAATTGGCGATAAATCTTCGACAAAAGTACTTCCGGTACTAATTCATGGCGACGCTGCTTTTGCAGGTCAAGGTGTTGTTACTGAGACTCTCAACTTCGCTGAATTGGAAGGATATACTACTGGTGGAACTATTCATATCATCATCAACAATCAAATTGGATTTACGACAAACCCTATTGACTCACGTTCGACGACGTATGCGACTGGCGTAGCTAAAATGTTGCAAGTACCAATTCTTCATGTCAACGGCGATGACCCTGAAGCAGTTCGAAAAGCTGCATTGTTTGCGTATGAATACAGAACAGAATTTAATGATGATGTCATCTTAGATATGTATTGTTATCGTAAATATGGTCATAACGAGGGTGATGAACCGACGTATACCCAACCATTATTATACAAAAAAATCAAAGCACATACACCAGCTCGTTCTCTTTATAAAGAGCAGTTGATTGATGAAAAGGTATTAACTTCTGAAGAAGCTGATGCAATACATTCAAAGATTACAACTTCATTAAATGATGCATTCAATAGAGATTCAATAGTACCTTCTTCAAAACCACAATCAATTGAAAAAGATGTTTTTGCTCCTGTTCATACAGCAGTTGCAGAGCATCAATTGAAACATATCACTTCTGTTATATCATCAATCCCTGAAGGATTTACGCCTCATCCAAAATTATTGACACTTATAACTAAACGTGCTTCAATTTTAGATAATGACAAACCATCTATAGATTGGGCGATTGGAGAGGCATTGGCAGTTGGCTCATTACTTTTAGATAAAGCTCCTGTTCGTTTATGCGGTCAAGATGTTCGTAGAGGAACATTTTCTCATCGTCATGCAACATTGACTGATTTTGAAACAGAGAATGAAATAGTACTTCTCAATACCATCGATCCGAATCAAGAACATTTCTATATTTATGATAGTCCGTTATCGGAATATGCCGCAATGGGATTTGAGTTTGGATATAGTGTTGTTCGTCCAAATGCTTTAACAATTTGGGAAGCACAATTTGGTGATTTTGTCAATGGTGCTCAAATCATTCTTGATCAATTCCTCTCAAGTTCAGAAGCTAAATGGAATCAGACTTCCAATTTGACCTTACTTTTACCACACGGATTTGAAGGGCAAGGACCTGAACACTCATCAGCACGATTAGAACGATTTTTACAAAACTGTGCTGAAGATAATATGACAGTTTGTAATTTGACAACTCCTGCTCAATATTTTCATGCTTTACGACGACAAGTTGTGAGAAAATTTAATATGCCTCTCATCATAATGTCTCCGAAAAGCTTACTACGTCAACCAATTTCTGCTCTTTCTGAATTGTCCACTGGGTCTTTCCAAGAAATTATTGACGATACTAATGTTACAAATCCGGAACAAATATCTCGTGTATTACTTTGTAGTGGCAAAGTTTACTATGATTTATTGAACGAGAAAAAACGTTTGAATGCTGACGACGTAGCAATTGTTCGAATCGAACAGATTTATCCCTTCCATGAGGATAAAATGAAATCAATTTTAGAACGCTATGCAACTGCTTCTGAAGTGTATCATGTTCAGGAAGAACCTAAAAATCAAGGTTCATGGTTCTTTATTCAACCAAGAGTTTCTTCTTTGTTGAAAATCCAACAAAAGCTATCGTATGTTGGAAGAAAAGAATCAGCATCACCAGCAACAGGCTCTTCGAAAAAGCATGAAGCTGAACAACGTGCAATTATTGACCAAGCATTTGCAAAGTGAAGAAGTAATCTTTGAGTAAAAAGATATCATAAAAAGCAGTAAGAAAAACACTTACTGCTTTTTTTATTCGTACCTATCGATACAAAATTTACTAGAATGGAAATACAATGAATAAAAACAATGTTTATATAGTTGACCCAATCCGTACACCCATCGGAAAATATGGTGGTGCATTATCATCTGTTCGACCAGATGATATGCTTGGAAGTCTTATTGCAAGTTTGGTGGAACGAAATATATCTGATATAACTGCAATTGATGATGCAATCATTGGATGTGCTAATCAAGCAGGAGAAGACAACCGTAATATAGCCAGAATGGGTGTATTGTTAGCTGGTTTACCTTATTCTGTTCCTGGAGTTACTGTCAATAGATTATGTGCATCCTCAATGGAGGCGGTGATACAAGGTTCAAGAGCAATAGCAACAGGTGAATATGATGTAGTTATTGTTGGCGGTGTAGAATCAATGAGTAGAGCACCCTATACACTCCCAAAAAATGCAACAGGAGCAGCTTTATTCGGCAATCTTACTGCTTTTGATACAGCTTTGGGGTGGAGATATCCAAATACTGCTATGGAAAAGATGTTTCCATTAGAACCAATGGGAGAAACTGCTGAAAATATCGCTGAACGTTGGAATATATCTCGTGAAGAACAAGATCAATTTGCTTATAATTCCCATCAAAAAACTATTGATGCTCAAAAAATAGGATATACTTCAGAAGAAATAGTTCCTGTAAAAATTTCTTCAAAAAAAGGAGATATAATCATAGATACCGATGAACAACCTCGTGCAGATACAACTATTGAGAAATTAGCAACATTAAAACCCGCATTTAGAAAAGGTGGTACAGTAACTGCTGGAAATTCTTCTTCACTTAATGATGGTGCTGTTGTGATGATTTTAGCATCTGAGAAAGGTTTGAAATCGTTAAAAACTACACCCATTGCGAAAGTTGTTTCGCATGGAGTTGTTGGTGTTGATCCTCGTATAATGGGAATTGGACCAGTTGATGCAATTCGAATGGCAGTGAGAAAAGCATCTTTGTCAATGAATGATATTTCGCTTATTGAATTGAACGAAGCATTTGCTGCACAATCCATAGCATGTATACGAGATTTGGGAGTCTCCAATGACATTGTTAATATCAATGGTGGAGCTATTGCTTATGGTCACCCTCTAGGAATGAGTGGTGGTAGAATTATAGGTTCACTTGCAAGAAGCTTGCAAAGGAATTCATTTCAGTATGGTGCAGCATCACTGTGTATTGGTGTTGGGCAAGGTTTGGCAGTTATATTGGAAAATGTTTCGAAATGAAATGAATAAATGTTAATAAAATTAATTATATTGCAGTAAATACTCATAAAAAATAGACAAAGCAATGAAAGAATTTCGAATACTTGTAGCATTATTACTCTTGGTTATCAGCATTGGAATTGTTGCATGTTCTGGTTCAAATGGAGAAGAACAAGATACTCTTCTCATGAATTCTATACATAGAGGTTTGGATGAAGCCACAGAAAGTTTGAAACGTGCAAACTCTGGTAAAGCTGCTGGTGATGCATTGCTTACCTATGCTCGTAAGATGGAAGCTATTGCTGAAAATGTTCGTATTTTAGATAAACAATATCCTAAGTTAAACAAAACAAAGGAAGTTGAAAGTGAATTTAAAATCTCTTACGAAAAATTCACAAAAGCATCTGCAGATGCTATTACTAAGTACGGGACAGATTTTGAGTTTCGCTTAGCTCAGGATGAATTCAAAAGAATTTGGTCAGAAAAAGTATCAAAAACATTGTTATATAACTAAAAAAACAAACGATGAAAATACATATTACATTACTTTTTGTACTGATTAGCATTATAGGTTGTGCTAAAGAACCACCAGAAAAATTGCTCATCAATCTTACTAAAAAGACAACTCAACAACTTACAAATTCTACAACTGGCAAAGAAGCAGGAGACGCTATAATTGCATTTGCAAAGGAAATTTCTGTTATCAACAAACAGTATCCAACTGTCAAAGAATCAATTGCAACAAGTGAATATGCTAAAGAATTTGAAACGGTAAATACTGAATTTGTAAAAAGTGTTTCGTTAGTCGGTACAAAATATGGAAGTGACAAAGACTTCCAAAAAGCCTTAGAAGATTTTTCCACTATTGTACGATAATTCTACGTATAACTACGTGAAATTTTCTTTATACAATTCAAAATTTTTACAAACTTCCATAAATTCGTACATTTGTATTTTACAAAGAAAAAAACACTCTATGAAACAATTTCTCACTCTTTTACTTCTTGTCGTATTGGTATCAGTGACGGCATGTTCAGAAAAACAAGACCCAAACGCTGAAAAAGCAAAAACTGATAGTATTGCAAAAACATCAAAATCTCCCGACGAAGGCAAATTAGATGTAACAGATCCGCAAGCACAAAAAGAAATTATTGCGTTTTTTAACGATATGACTGCTGTAATTAAATCACATACATTGAAAATGCAAGAAGCAAAAACTGCAAAAATTGCTGCCGAATGTTTGATTGCAAGTTCTGCTGATATGAAATCATTTGATGCGAGAGTACAAGGGATTCAGGCAAAATACAAAAATGTTGATAAAATGGATACTTCAAATGTAGATGTGAAAACTGCAAACAAAAACCTAGGTGATGCGTTATCTACTTACTTAAAATTGGTAACGGAAGTATCTATCAAACATCAGAATGATCCGATTTTCAAAAAAGCTTTAGAACAATTACAAAACGATAATAAACAATAATGTCTACCAAATTAGTTGCTGTACTTTTTATAATATGTGTTCTTTCTTCTTGCTCTAGCAAGGATGAGAAAACGCCGACCTCTGAAAAAGGTGGTCAAAACGTTCTTTCCTTACCAGAAGAAGAACAAGAAAAATACAACAAAGAATCGACGGCTATTTTAGCTGACTTTACCAAAACTCTTAATGAGTATTCAGCTGCAATGGTAAATGCGAAAACAAGTAAAGAAGCTGTGGATTTAATGCAAAAATCATATGATTCTTTTTTAACTTTTACTCCTCGTTTTAGAATGATGGATTCTTTGTTTCCTACTATAACTTCTATGGATTCAACTAATACGGATGTAAAAAGTCATCTTGTTGCTTTTCAAGAATCAATGTTTCGATATAATGAAGCAGTGAAAGACCTACATATCCTCTTTGGAAGTGACCCCGATTATAAGAAGATGGTGAAAGAAATGGAAGAACGAAACAAAAAACCACTACAATAACTAGTGGTTTTTTTATTTTTCTGTATCTGTTTGTAATTCTTTTATGTGAAGTTTTCTTAACCCAGGTGAATAAAAAGCAGTTGCTAATACAATGAGTATTGTCATAGAACCACCAAAAACGACTGATTGAATTAATCCCATCAATTTAGCAGCTACTCCAGACTCAAACGCTCCAATTTCATTCGATGAACCAATAAACATTGTATTGACTGCTGAGACTCTTCCCATTAAATTGGTTGGAGTTAGAATTTGAAGAATAGTCGAACGAATCACAACTGAGACACTATCAAAAGCTCCTGAAAGAAACAACATAAAAACAGATAAATAAAAGTTTTTTGACAGAGCAAATACTACTATTGACACTCCAAATCCAGCTACTGAATACAATAGTTTTTTACCAGAATTATGGTTTGGTGGATAAAATGCCATTAATATTGCCATAACAGAAGCACCAATAGCCGGTGCAGCTCGTAATAACCCTAAACCTTTTTCTCCAACCATCAACACAGAATCTGCAAATGCTGGAAGCATTGCAACAGCTCCTCCAAATAATACTGCAAACATATCTAAGGAGATTGCACTTATAAATATTTGGTTTTTTAACACGAAACGTAATCCTTCTTTTAGATTATCTCGAATCGATAAGGATGAAGAACTTGGCTCGAAAGGTTTTGTTTTAATTAATGACAAGCAACTAACTGCTATAATCATTAGAATAATCACAATGAAATAGGAATCCTTAATACCAATGTTTGCTAATGCAAATCCTCCAACGATTGGTCCAACAATAGACGCTATTTGCCAAACGGTGCTACTCCAAGCTGCGGCATTGGCGTATAGATGTCTTGGAACTATCTGCGTACGCAGAGCAATGATTGAAGGATTTAAAAACCCACGAGCAATACCCGAAATAAAAATAAACGAATACATTGTATAAGTAACTGTATTTTTGGGTAAATCATACATATACCATGATAAAATCCAAATTCCACTATACATTGCAATGATACAACAATAACTAAGAATACTTATAGTTTTTCGATTCTTTTTATCTGCTAAATATCCACCGTATAAAGACAATGAAATTGCTGGAATTGCCTCTGCAAGTCCAATCATTCCTAAGACTAATGGATCTTTTGTTAGAAGATATAATTGCCAACCCATAATGATATTATTCATTTGGATAGCAATAGTACCGACAAATCGAGTTATCTGAAAGAACAGAAACTCTTTAATAAGTAATGTTGCGTATGCTTCAGATGAAAAGTTTAAAATAGTACGTATGTTGGTAGTTTGACAATGTGAACACGAAACGAAATGAAGTTACGAATGTTGTTTTTCTTTAAAGTACAATAGTTCTTTTCGAAAAAAAGTTACAATTTCTTTGGGTAAGTAAAACATTCCAGCATTTAAAAATCTACCTTTAGATTTTTTGAAAGAAAGAAGAAGTTTTTCTCTAGCTTCTTGGGTTCTGTCCAACTGTATCAATGCCCAAGCTTCTAAATAATTCAATTGACTTTGAAACATAATATATTGTTTGTCTTTGATTGTTTCGCGTATAGTTTTTATAAGTTTTAATGCTTGTTCAGCTTCAAACTCCAAACAATGGATGGTAACTCGTTGAAACAACAATAATGCTTTATAGTCAAAAATATCAATGGTATTAGAACTTGTTTCTATAGTTTCTAAGGAAAATTTTGCAATGGTAAAATCTTTTCTTGCAATGAATATATAAACAAAAAGAAGTAGTTTTTCTAATTCTTCCTTATCTCCTTTGCCTTCATATTCAATTTTGGTTAATTCTTCTATATACTGTTCTGCAGTATCGATTTCTCCCAACTGAATGAGTGTTTTAATCAGATGTACAGTTGTAAAAAATAAATTTCTTTGTTTTTTCATTGCTGTAAAGTTTTCTACAGATTTTTTATACCAATGTAATGCATCTTTATATAAACCTTGGTTGTATTTATATTCACCCAAAGATGTATAGGCATTACCAAAGTATTCAATCAATCCTAACTTTTCAAGTTCGCCTACCATTGTCGAGATAATGTGCTCAGCAGCATCAAACTCACCTAAAGCATTGAGCGTTTGACCTATATTCCCTTGAATCATTACTTTTTCTACATAGAAGGTAGAATCTTTAATGACCTCATACCCCTTTTGAAGTAATTCTAATGTTTGTTCAATATAGTCATTCTGAAATCTGTTATTTGCTAATGCACTATAAATTTTGGCAATCATTTGAACATCTTTGGTCTCCTCAGCAACTGCTAACCCTTTATAGAGAACAGCATCAGATTTAAAGTAATTTCGTATCTGACGCAACATTGCACCTTCAATGTAGTAAGTGCTACTTATGAATTTTTTGATATATGTTTGGGTTTCTTCTATATCTGTTTCAGAAAGATCTTGTTGTAATTGCAATGAAAACAATTGAGCAGCTTCAATCGCTTGAAGAAATTTCCCTTCATCTCGTAGAGAAAAAATCTTGTCTCTAAGTATTGTGTAGTCTTTTGAAATCAAAAAAAATTACAGAAATAATGAAACATGAAAACTAATAATTTACAAAAATACTAAAAATAGTATAGAGTTAGAATATAGAATAGCGAACACCTAAAAATATACTTCGTGGTTTTAGTGGACCGTAGGTAAAACCTGCATCTCTATTTATACCACTATCGAATACTTGTTGATAACTTTGAAAGATGTTAAATAAACCTACGGAAACTTCAATTCCTTGCAAAACCTGTGGTGAATAATCACACTTTATCATTACGTCAAAAAAGTCAGTTGTTTGAAGTAAGACATCTTCATTTTCTTTATACCAAGGAACAGACATACTACCTGTATAAACACCTGAAAGAGATGTTACAAAGTTTGAAATAGGACCAACTGAAAGAGAAAAGAAACCATAATTATTTGGAGTTCGTAAATACTGATTTGAAGACTGCTTTATAAATGTAGTAGCTTGACCTGGGATTTCAACTTTACGTTCACTCCAAACAATTGCATCACTAAAACTATTTCTTTGGGTTGTAAACGATGCTCTCATAGAAAGTAATGCACCAATATTTCCAGAAAAATCAACCGTTACTCCTTTTACTATAGAATTATTGCCATTAACTCTTTCAAAAACTTGATTGCCTAATGGATCTTTTCCAATGTTATTATACACATAAACACCCTCTAAAACTGTGTAAAAAGTTTCGAATGACGTCGTAAAATTTACGTCTCTTACAGTATATCGATGTTCTACATTGAATGAATAAGATTTTGATCGTTCTTCTCGCAAATTGTTTCCCGGTAAATGAATTTGCAAATCACCATTCACAACTTGTATATGCAAATCTTCATTAAATGCTTGCGGAGCTCTATACCCAGTGGAAAAATTACCTCTTAGAACAATAGATGGAGTAGGAGAATATTTTATACTCATTCGAGGATTTACCATCAGATTATTCACCAGAGAATGTCTATCTATTCTTACACCAACAATAGCATCAAGATATGGATAAAATTGAATATTGTCTTGGAAGTACAAACCTTGTTGTCGAATAAATTGACGTATATTTCTATTATATCCCAATGCAACATCTTCTAACCCCTCATATTGCATTTCAATACCAGTAGTAAATAAATGTTCACCATAATTTTCTGTTGAAATTTCTTGAATGTAGGAGGTTCCTAAAAGAAATAACGTATTATCTGTAGTTCCATAAGCATTTGTATCTTTATTTGCACCATAATAACTATCTCTTTGGACAGCACTCAAACCACTATAAAGACTTACTGTAGAGGAATTAGTTGGTTGATAATCAAATGATAACGTCCCAAAGTGGGTAGACGAAGCAATCCATTCGGTAATATCAGACTGATGAGGTTCGAGTTGAAACTTGTTACCACCCCTTCTATCTTCATCAATAAAGGAGTATCCTATTTTCAAATTAGTTTTTTTTGTAGGTTTAGAATAAAGTTTCGTTCCAAAAGTATTTTGTCTCAATCGAGCTATTTCTGAAAAACCATCATCATTAGCATCAAAAGGATCTCTTTGACGTGATGTTCCATAAACTGTTAGTCCATTTGTAAAATCTTCATTTACTATAGTTCCATACAGTTGAGACGTAAGTTCAAATACTCCATTTCCAAAACTTGTTCCAGTGGAAGATAACTCTGAAGTATTAGATAGCGGTTCTTTTGTTAGTACATTTATAACACCACCTACTGCATTTCCACCATACATTGATGATGCTCCACCACGTAAGACTTCTATTGATTCTATCATTGAAGAAGGAATTTGTTCTAAACCATATACTCCACTAACTGTAGAAAAAATAGGTTTGCTATCTATAAGAATTTGTGAATAAGGACCTTCCAAACCATTTATTCGAATTTGAGTTGTACCACAATTTTGACAGTTGTTTTCTAAACGTAACCCTTGTTGATATTGTAGTCCTTCCGCTAATGTTACTGACTGTGTTTGTTCTAATTGTTTCGAATCAATGACTGAAATTCGAAGTGGTGATTCTTCTTTAGAAGTAGAACTTCTTGTAGCGGTGACGACTACATCCCTTTCAATCGTATGAAGTTTCTCAGATAGTAGAAGAATAAGAGTATCTATTTCATTTTCTTTGAAGTTTGTATCTAATGTAGCATAATCCCTACTACGAACAGTTAGTTTGATGAATTCATTATGTACTGTAGGTATATTAACCACACCGTGAGGATTGGTTTTGTACTTCTTTTTTTTGCTAATTTCAATTACTTCAACATTTTCTACTGGTAGAGAAGTATGCGAATCTATAACCTTTACGACCATAGAATGTTCTTCCGCAAAAAGGCTTGATATGAGAAATGTACATTGTAACAGAACGAAAAATAGAAGAGATGTTTTTGAGAAAGATAGTAGTTTCATTATTTTTAGCCATGACTAAATTAGTTATGACTAAATTTGACTTTTTATTTCTAATATTATTGTAAAACATTTTTATAGTGAACAATTGTAGGTACTCCGTTTACCCAATTTAATGCCATCATATCAAATCGGAATTCTTTTGCTTTCGTTTTGGTTTTATAAAGAAAGTCTTGAGCAGTTTTTTTCATTTTCAGCAATTTACTCTTATTCACAGCAAATTCAGCTGTACCGAAAGAGTCTGACCATCGACTTTTTACCTCAATGAACACTAAACAGTCACCATCACGGACTATCAGATCTATCTCACCAGCATTACTAAAGTAGTTTGCTTGAACGAATTTGTAACCAATTTCTTCTGCATATAATCTAGCTGTTTGTTCTGCTAAAGCGCCCTTTTCTCTAGAATTTTCTACCATAGATTTTAACAATAATTTTGTTCATAAAACTCAAAAATAATTAATTTTTCTCTCATAGAACCCTCTCTACGTATTTATACGTATTTTCTAGTGTTGTTTGTATGGTTTTTAGGTAATTTAGGTGGTTTTTGTTCTTTTTGGTAAGTATTTCATAGACAATGAAGCAGTTTTTGAGCCGTCAACATCATTCTACGAATAAATAACGTAATCTTTTGGGTTCAATTATGAAATAAAAATGAACTTTTTATGAATAAAATGGCTCTTTTTCTAAACAATTTTTAAAGGATATCAATAAAAAAAAGTAGGGTTTGAACAGTATTTCTCGTGAGATATTTTCATCCTTGCAGTCAAAAAAAAGTAATTGTTAAACAAACAAAGGTAAATCTGATGATACTTCAGTCATTTACAACCGGAAAACGAATTTTAAAAGCCAGTATTTTTTTTGTAGGAGTTCTCGTACTACTTTCAATTGGAATTTTAGTACAAGCACAAGACATTAGATCTACTGATAGACCAACAACCATGTTTCAGGGTGCAAGTAAACCAGTTGAAATTCCTGAACCTGAACCTTTAGTCATTGTTGAAGATTTAGAAACAGAATACAAAGAACAAGGAAAAGCATCATGGTATGGTGATCAATTTCATGGTAGACGTACCGCAAATGGTGAGACATATAATAAATTTGCATATACTTCTGCACATAAATCTTTGCCATTTGGTACTATCGTCAAAGTTACCTGTACAAACAAAGACCAATCAACTTTGGTAATGGTCAATGATAGAGGTCCGTATATAAGAGGGCGTATAATCGATCTTTCTTTTACTGCGGCTAAGGAACTTCAAATGTTTCATTCAGGTGTAACTTCTGTTGTTTTAGAAGGTTACAAACCTTCACAAATTGAAAATGAAGAAGATGGAAAATCTCTTGCATTTTCAACAAGTTTTGATGCGTTTCGTGTTCCTGATAATGAAGGAAAAACATTAAAAACTTTCAAAAATTTTACTGATGCAATGTTCTATTTTAGAGAGCTTATTTCTTCAGAAACACAAGATGCTTATTTAGTAGTTGGCATCGACAAAGAAAATTCTAAAAAAGTAAAAAACAAACTACGTCCACAATTCACCTATAAAGTAGTTTCCCTTCAAGAAACAGATACAAGAATTTCAATGGAAAAACCTATGAAATCGTATCAATCTACTTACTAAGTATTTTGTTTTTAACAGAAAGTAAAAGGGAACCAATAGGTTCCCTTTTTTTATACGGTCTTTTTAGTCGTTTTACTTTCTTGTAAAAGTATACTTCAAACCACCTTGTTCAAATTTCATAACATTATTCACTGGTTCGAACTCCACTGTTATTCTTGCTGGTTGGAACTCAAATTTTGTATCAGAAAGTGCCTCTAAAGGAAATTCATCTTGCCCTGTGGCTTGTGCATACAATTTTCCATTTTTAACCTTTACATTGAGCGATAATGGTACTTTCTTAGAAGTATAGTCGCCTTCGTATGACTTTAGGATACTTTCTGCAACGTTCTTTGTTGTAAAATTTGGATAGACAACTCCACGTTTGTAGATTTGTGAAAGAACAAAAATCAAAATATCATTTACAGGGTATGAAACTGCATTTGCAGTATAGCACACCGAAAATCCAGTTTCTGTATCATAAGCGACCACTGATTGATAGTTGTCTATTCCACCAGTATGTCCAAACAACCATGAATTATCAAATGGATAACGGAATATACCACGACCATAGTTTTCTACTAATTCCACCATTTTGTCTAATGATTCTTTTTTGAGTAGTTTGAAGTGGAATAATGCATCTATAAATTTTGTAACATCTTCTGGGGTAGAGACAATAGAACCTGCAGAATATGCAACGGAAGGGTGGGTTTCTGTTGTTTTTTTGTATTCATTATTCAAAAAGATATATGATTGAGCCTCATTCTTAGATTCATTTACTCCATTTCCTAAATAAGTATGTTTCAATTCAATTTTATCACAAATATTGCTTTTTATCAAATCAGCATACGATTTTTTGGTTATATCTTCTGCAATATATCCTAAAAGTATATAATTTGCATTACTATAAGCAGCCTTTTCATTAGGCTCAAAATCAACTCCTTTTTTTGTTATAATTTCTATAATTTCCTTTTTCGTTTTTGACGATTGCATATAGAATTGATAATCAGCATCATCTGTGTAATTGTGAATTCCACTACGATGATTTAACAAATGTGAGATGGTGATTTTTTTTGCATTCTTGATATTTGGGAAAAAGGTAGATAAAGGAGTTTCTAAGGTTAATTTTCCTTGTTCAATTAATTGAAAAATCAACACAGATGTAAACATCTTTGTAATTGAACCAATCTTGTATACTGTTTCTTTATTGGATAATTTTTTATCATTCTCAATCACTGAAGAATATCCCATGGAATTAGAATACAGCAAATTTCCATCCTTCCGAATAGCAATACTTCCCATTCCCTTGTTATTGATAGTAATTAATTTGAACAAACTATCAATGGGTTCAAAATTGTATACTTCTGAAAAAACAGGATGTGCAGATACAAACAGTAAATACACAAAGAAAACAACCGTTAGAATACGTTGAAACATATATACCTTTACATACTACTCTAAAATTACAAAATTCAGAAACTTGCTTTTCTATACGTTTAATTTTGAAATTCATTGAAACTACTCTTTTATATCCAAATAAAAGTGTATTTTTGTATAATAAATTACTCAATACCAATGCAACACACCATTCAACATCGGCATTTACAATGGACGACGCTCCTATTTTATTTAGGATGTACTCTCTTTATTGGTGCAACACTCTTTTTTGGATTTGGAGTAGCGCCAACATTGTTCAAAACGATTCCATCTCGTGATATTGCAGGCTTGGTCAATAGAACAATTTTAGACAAACTAATACTTACACAAGCTATTGGGTTAATAGTAATATTGCTTGGTTTGTTGTTGTCATTACGATATTTCACTACATTTTGGCATCAATTTGTACACGTATTATTTGTTCTTACTGCTGTCATTTTTATCATTTATGCCTTTGGAATCAATGCACAAATGCAAGCATTAGTTTCGCAAATTAGCAGTTTTGATTTTCCAAAACAAAGCGATTTACCTTTAATAGAATTATTTAGAACCTATCATAAATGGTATTCTGGTTTAGTATCGGTTTCGTTATTCACTGCATTAGCCACCTTTGTTTGGCAGACTTTCAACTTGACACAATTAGCCGCAAAAGCTGTTATAAACAAACCATAACGTAGATAAGTCCCATTATCTGCTAAAATTTTCGTATTTTTGAAAATATTCCCATTCTATTCATATTATATTGGAACATAAGTGTGAAGAAACTAAGTATTATTTTCTTAACCCTGATGATGCTCGGTATGTCGCAAATGGCATATCAATGTGCCTCACCAGAAATGACGACAGCAAAAATAGCATTAAATCGTAAAGACTTTAAAGCTGCAGAAGAATCATTACAAAAAGAGTTAGCTAAAAACGCCATGAATGGTGAAGCTTGGTTACTACTTTCTCAAGCAATGATGGGTATGCAACCACCGAAAGTCATGGAATCGGTTGATGCACTTTCTAACGCTAACAAACATCTCAAAGACCCTAAACTTAAACAAGAAGCTGCTTTCTTAACTATAAATGGTTGGGTTGGTTTTTATAATTCCGCTGTCGAAGGATTGAATAAATACTATGATTCAGATGGTACTGATGTAAAATCAATTACTCAAGCTGAACAATTAATGGTTGCTGCTCAAAAACTTCGTCCAGATAAAATCGAAAATGAAAACCTTTTAGCAAAAATCTACAAAGCAAAAAAAGATACTGCAAAAATCATTGAAACTTCCAACCTAATTGCACAATCTCAAAGTAGTGCAGTTGCGTTTGCGAAAAAGAATAAAATTTTCATTGGACAAGATAGAACGGCAGCATTGAATGCTATCAATAAACCCGTTGTTAAAAATGCTGGTAGCAAATTTACAAGTGGCGATTCTTCAATTACTGATAAAGTACAAATTGATACTTCTAGTGTTTATTTGTTTTCTTCTTCAAAATCAGGTAAAAGTTTCAATCTTGACGGTTGGAGAACTTGGACGCCTGCTTCTTGGACAGAAGATGATAAAATGATGTTTTCTCAGTTAACAGTTGAGCCATATTATACGTTGTCTGAAATTTATATGGCTGAAAAAAAATATGATTTAGTTGCCAAAAATCTGGACATTTTAGACATTCTTAAACCAAATGATCAATTCGTATCTGGGATGCGAATCCAAATGTATCAAGAACAAGGAAAAGTGGATCAAGCAATTTCAGAATTAAAGCAATTAGTCAAAGATGAACCTGACAACGTCGTTGCACGTATGAATCTGGGGATGTTGTATGGCGATGAAAAAATTGCTAACTATGATGGTGCTATTGAGCAATATGAGTCTGTTATTTCAATGAAACCTGAAATCGCAGATGCTTACTACAACCTTGCAGCTGTTTGCAAATCAAAAGCAAAAATCTTACAAGATGAAGAAAACTCTAAAGCCGATAAAGACAAAAAATATAAACACGATATTAATAGTTACAAGCCATTGCTAATGAAAGCTGCAAATGCTTTTGAACAGTATTCTAAAATTCCAGGTAAAGACAATGATTTTGTTATTTACGAACAGCTTGTCAATATCTATGATGTAATGAATGAAAAAGAGAAATTGAAAGTCATTGTTACAAAATTAGAAAAAATGAGTGCAGAATTTGGTGCAAAAGCTGAATACCATGAAGTCTTAGGTACAGTCTATGCTCGGTTGAATGAGAAGAAAAAAGCGGAAGATTCTTTCAACAAAGCAGATACAATTCGTAAAAGCGGTAAATAATACAATTGATACTTCAATTCTAAGCAAGGTTCCAAAAGAGCCTTGCTTTTTTTATATAATTTTCACTACTTCATTGTCTATAAGTCTTGTTGTTCCAACAAATGCGGCTATTAACAACACAACAAATTCATTCCGTTCAAAAGATTTCTTTCTCTCCAAACTACTTGAAGAAGCTATTGAACAATAATCTATCCTAATCCCTACATCAGCTTTTAAAACACTCTTCATTTCGTTTTCAATTACTTCACTTGTTACTTCTCCATATTCAATAACTTCTTTTCCTCTTAGTAATGCTTTTCGAATATGTAGAGCAGTTATTCGTTCTTCTGAGGAAAGATATTTATTTCGTGAGCTAAGTGCTAAGCCATCTTCATCTCGTTTTGTAGGCACCATCGTAACAGTAACATCAAAATTCAAATCGGCAACCATCTTCTGAATAACTAACACTTGCTGATAGTCTTTTTGTCCCATCAGCATAATATCTGGCGTTATAGCTAAAAGCAACTTTGCAACAATGGTTGTAACTCCCTGAAAATGGGAAGTACGTGAAGCTCCTTCAAAATTTTCAGTTATAGAACCAACATTCACAGTTGTAGAAAAACTTTGTGGATACATTTCAGAAGATTCCGGTAAAAACATACAGTCAATTCCTACAGTTTTACAAAGTTCAAGATCCCTTTCAATTGGACGTGGATACTGAGTAAAATCCTCATTAGGTCCAAATTGTAGAGGATTGACAAAAATACTTACTATACAAATATCTGCTGTTTTTTTTGCAACCTTCATCAATTCTAAATGTCCTTCATGCAGGGCACCCATTGTTGGAACAAATGCAATCGTTTGTTGATTCACCTTGCAAAGCCTCGCAAACTCTTGCATTTTCCGTATACTTTGTACTATTTCCATACTCTTTACTTACTCATTTATCCATTTTACGAACAACCAACATCAACATCGACAATTCAATTATAATTAAATCATAGTATTTTATCATAAGTCCTATTGGACTAAAATACGTATATTTGTAATTCTAGGAGAATTGTTTTTTGATAACTTCAATACAAATATACTCTTAAATTCGACTTTTTTCAATGTAAAAGGATTTTCAATGTCTTGGTTTTTGCGGTCAAAGAAAAATATTTCTGATGATTCAGAATTTGAAATACGAGAAACCCCCGATGGACTGTGGACCAAATGCCCTTCTTGTTCAGAAGTGATTTACAAAAAACAGTTCGAAGATAACTTACAAACTTGCCCGAAGTGTTCACATCATTTTCGTATTGGTTTCAAAGAATATTCAGAAATTCTTTTTGATCAAGGTAGTTTTATTGAAACAAATATAGGTGTACGTTCTGCAGATCCACTACAATTTGTTGACACAAGACCATACGAACAACGTATCGAAGAAGCTTATAAACGAACTGGTCTAAATGATGCACTTTCTACAGGATACGGCACAATTGATGGCAACTTAGCGTCATTAGGTTGTATGAATTTTGGCTTTGTTGCAGGATCAATGGGTTCTGTAGTTGGTGAAAAATTTGTTCGTGCTGGCAAATTTTCCTTAGAAAACAAATGTCCTTTTATTGTCATTTCCACTTCCGGTGGTGCCAGAATGCAGGAAGCTGCACTTTCACTAATGCAAATGGCAAAAACTTCTGTTATCCTTGCTGAGCTTGATGAAGCTGCAATTCCATTTATTTCCATTTTAACTGACCCAACAACAGGTGGTGTGAGTGCTTCATTTGCAATGTTAGGAGACATTAATATTGCCGAACCAAAAGCACTTATAGGATTTGCTGGACCGAGGGTTATTGAGCAAACAATTAGAAGGAAATTACCCTCAGGTTTCCAAAGTGCTGAGTTTTTGTTAGAACACGGTTTTGTTGATATAATTTCTCATAGAAAAGATTTAAAATCCACGTTATCAACAATACTTCAACAATTTTCTGTAGGTCGATATGATTCTAAATAACACAATCCGTTTGATTGGTTTTCCTATGGATTTGGGTGCTGACAGACGTGGAGTAGATATGGGTCCTTCGGCATTACGAATTGCGGATATTGATAAACATATAGAAGAGCTTGGATATAAAGTCATCGATGATGGAGATATTGCTGTTAAAATGCAAGAAACCCAAGAAATTGAAGACCCACAACTGAAATATTTACCCGAAATAGTAACATCTTGTACTAAACTCGCAACTTCTGTCAAATCAATTGTCGACGCTGGAGACTTTCCTCTCATTTTAGGTGGTGATCATTCAATGAGCATTGGTTCTATAGCTGGTATTGCCGCTCATTGTAAAGAACAGAATAAAAGACTTGGTGTTTTATGGATTGATGCCCACGCAGATATGAATACACCAGAGACGACTCCATCTGGAAATATTCATGGAATGCCTTTGGCTACTTGCTTGGGTATTGGCGATGAATCATTAACAAATATTTTTGATTTTGCTCCTAAAATTCCAAACGATAGAATTGTCTTGATTGGTCTTAGATCAGTTGACCCAGGAGAGAAAACGTTGATTAAAGAAAGAGGTGTAAAAGCCTATTCGATGTTGGAAATTGATAGACAATCTATTGCAAAAGTCATTGAAGAAACTATCATTTACTTCAAAGCTAAAAAAATCGATCATTTACATATCAGTTTTGATTTGGACAGTGTTGATCCTTCGATTGCTACCGGAGTTGGCACACCTGTTCCAGGAGGACTGTCTTTTAGAGAAGTTCACTTAATAATGGAAACAATAGCTGAACAGATGGAGATTTCTTCGTTCGAAATTGCTGAAGTGAATCCTATTTTAGACACAAAAAATAGTAGTGCAGAGTTAGCAGTGGCAATAGCTTCTTCGTTATTTGGTAAGCGTATTTTAGAGGTATAATGGTTTATACACCATCTAAATATAAACTACTACCTTCACAAGTTATTGTCATCCTATTTAGAAAAAATTGATTTTTTTCTAAATTCATAAAGAAATTTGAAACTAATTTTGAGAATACAAAAAAATACAGTAATTTACACAAGAATTGATTTTTTGAAGTGAAGTTTTTCTATCAATTCTTCAAAAAATCATTTCATTATAACATGTGTTTTCGTTATCAAATTACTCTAAAGGAAGGGTTACGCTATGAATGTATCTGTTACAGCCCGACATTTTTCGGCTCCGCAAAAACTACATGATTTTGCAACAGAGATTGCTCAAAATTTTTCAAAATTTCATGATGGGATAATGAGTGTCGACATTGTCTTGGATGATAATCATCAAGAAAAAATTGCTGAGTACATTGTCAAAGTTAAAGGGGAGAGGTTAGTAGTGAAAGAAATTTCAGAAGTATTCGAAAAAAGCCTTAGTGATGGTGGAGATAAAATGGTGAGGCAACTTCGGAAATTAAAAACAAAAGCGGAAAGTAAATTACACGAAAAAGTAGTTCTTTAATCATAAAAGCCTCAATGTTACATTGAGGCTTTTCTATTCCTATTCTTTTATCTATGCCAATCCCAAAAAACTTTAAAGTTTTCAACTTAGAAAATATTCCTGTTTCAAAACTATTACTTTCGCCGGCTCAACTAACTTGCAAAACTGGTGATGTTGGCTTGACTAATGTCATTGTAGATAGCAGTATTTATCGTCCACAACTTGCTTTGGCAGGATATATAGAATTGTTCACATATCAAAAAATACAACTTTTTGGTAATACTGAAATGTTTTATCTTCGTTCTTTAACTTCAGAACAAAGAAGAACTGCTTTTGAAACAATTGCTCAGTTCCCAATGCCATGTATTATTGTTACGAATAATCATCAATTTGATGAAGAGTTTTTACAATTGTTTCAAGAAAAAGGAATCGCAGTTTTTTCTACCCCATTAGAAACCTCAAAGGCACTGTATTTTCTCTCAGAATTTCTCGAAGATCAATTTGCAGCACAAGTTTCTATTCATGCTTCTTTTGTAGATGTTTATGGAGTTGGGATGCTCTTCATTGGTAGAAGTGGAATTGGTAAATCAGAAATTGCTTTAGACCTTGTCGAACGTGGTCATCGTTTGGTTGCTGATGACGTTGTTTTGCTTTCTAAAAAACGAAATATCCTTATTGGAACAGGAACAAGTCTCAATAAACATTTTGTAGAAGTTCGCGGATTAGGCATTATTGATATTCAAGCAATGTTTGGAATTAGAGCCATTCGCTTCCAAAAGCGTTTAGAAGTTATTATAGAATTAGAAGAATGGGCTGCTGACAAAGAATATACTCGTACCGGCTTAGATGATACGTATTCATCGATTATGAATGTGGATTTACTTACGATTACTCTACCAATTTTTGCAGGAAAAAACATTACTGTTATTGCAGAGGTAATTGCCTTAAATTATCTACTGAAAACCTATAATTATAACTCTGCTGAAATTTTTGCAAATAAACTTACATCTGAAATTGAAAGAAAGAAACAACAGCCATACGACAAAGATAAAAGACATATTTCGTACTTTCAAAGTGATGAAGAATGAGCCCATCAGAAGTGTTATTTCACCTTCCCAAGATAGAAACGAAACGTCTTCTTATTAGAAAATTAGAACCAACAGATTTACAAGATTTGTTTGAATGTAGTTCAGATCCTGAGATTTCAAAATTTACTCTTTGGGATTCTCATAAATCAATAAATGATTCGAAAGACTTTCTGACAAAATGTATTAAACAATACACCTTAGGTCAACCACCATTACTTGGCATAGAATTAAAAGAACAAAACAAATTGATTGGTACAATAGGATTTGGATCTATCGATTTTCTTTCAAAACGTGCTGAATTTGGATATGCTCTCCATGTTGGATATTGGAATCAAAATATCACATCTGAAGCTTCGTTAGCAATATTACAATTTGGTTTTCGTACTTTGGAACTTGAACGTATATTTGCAACTTGTTTTACTACCAACGTTGCTTCGTACAGAGTGATGGAAAAAGTTGGTATGACGTATGAAGGGATTTTACGTTCGTATCATTCAAAGAATGGACAACGAATTGATGCTCGAATGTATGCAATTACTCGTGATGATTGGTTTCAAAATAGACAGTTATTCTTGGATACCATCAACATTACTTTTTAAATTATTAACATAATACTAATGAAACTCAAACTATCATCAATAGCTCATGCCAGAAGTGGCGACAAAGGTGATGCTGCTAATTGTGGCGTTATAGCTTACAAAAAAGAATGGTATCCAATACTCCAACAATACCTAACTACTCCTGTTGTACAGAAGTATTTTGAAGGTGTAGTCTTAGGAGAAATCGAACGATATGAACTACCAAATCTATGGGCAGTGAATTTCCTTTTGAATAATACCTTAGGTGGTGGTGGAACGGTTTCTTTAAAATTAGATGCTCAAGGAAAAACCATCGCTACATCTATGCTACAGTGTGAAATTGAAGTTCCTGATGAGTTGATTCGTCAATTGGGAATAACAGCGAACTAAGCGATTACTTCTTTTTTATCATAAAAAACAAAAGGCTATTCTTGGAAAAGAATAGCCTTTTGAATGTTTATAACATGATGAAATTACTTAATAATGTATTTCAATAGAATTCCACCATTATTAATAAAGAATGGAACAAAAACTAAGGAAATAATTGCCATCAATTTTATAAGGATGTTCAATGCAGGACCTGAAGTATCTTTGAACGGATCTCCAACAGTATCTCCAACAACAGCTGCTTTGTGAGGTTCAGAACCTTTTCCACCTAATTCACCAGTTTCGATATACTTTTTAGCATTGTCCCAAGCTCCTCCTGAATTTGCCATTGAAATTGCCATCATCACTCCACAAATTAACGCTCCTATGAGTACACCTGCAAGCATTTGTACTCCGAAAAATAATCCAATAACAAGTGGAGTTAGAATTACTAATAATCCTGGAGCAATCATTTCACGAATAGAAGCAGCAGTCGAAATTTCAACACATTTAGCATAATCAGCTTTACCTGTTCCTTCAAGTAAACCAGGAATTTCTCTAAACTGTCGACGAACTTCTTCAATCATCGCTAAAGCTGCGGTACCTACTGAACGCATCGTCATCGCTGAGAATGAATACGGTAAAACAGCACCAATCATTAGACCAGCTAATACAATTGGATCTAACATATTGATATTTGTCAAATTAGCTCGTGTTAAGAAAGCTGATGTTAATGCCAAAGATGTAAGAGCTGCAGAACCAATAGCAAATCCTTTTCCAATAGCAGCAGTAGTATTTCCAGCAGCATCTAAGGAGTCTGTACGTTTACGAATATCTTTACCCATTTCAGCCATTTCAGCAATACCACCAGCGTTATCAGAAACAGGTCCGTACGCATCAATTGTTAAGCCTACAGCGATAGTTCCTAACATTCCAATAGCTGACATTGCAATACCGTACATTCCTGCAGTAAGATAGCCTATGACAACAGTTACTGCTAATATAATCATTGGAATAACAGAGCTATTATAACCTAATGATAAACCATAAATAATATTTGTTGCTGCACCTGTTTTAGAAGCATCTGCAACATCACGGACTGGCTTATAACGATGAGAAGTGTAGTATTCGGTAATCAATCCTATTAACAAACCAGAAATAAGACCAGTTGCAACCGAAATATATACACCTAAATTCGTAAATACATTCGAAGTAGGTGACAATTGGAATGTTGCTGGCATCATTTGCATAGTAACTGGATACATTGCAATAACCATTACTACTGTCGAAACAATAAGTGCTAATTTTAATGCAAATTCTACTTGATCTTCAGATTTTGCACGAACAAAAAACAATGAAATCAAACTTGCAACAATTCCAACACCACTAACGAATAATGGATACAATAATGTTGATAATCGTAATTCAGGAGCTACAGCAGAAGCAATAGCAACACCAATTACTAATGCAGCACAAGTACTTTCAGCAACTGAACCAAATAAATCTGCACCCATTCCCGCAATGTCGCCAACGTTATCACCAACATTATCGGCAATAACGGCTGGATTACGTGGATCATCTTCGGGGATTCCTGCTTCAACTTTTCCGACTAAATCCGCCCCAACATCCGCAGCTTTCGTATAGATACCTCCACCAACTCTACCGAAAAGTGCTACGGAAGAACCACCAAGACCAAAACCTGATAGTATCTCCATAATAACCAAATCACGGTTGACAACATCGATTGGTAAGAAAGAATCAAATCCAAAATATAACAAAACCATACCGACAATTGCTAACCCAGTAAGACCAAATCCCATAACAGCACCAGAATGGAACGCTATAGAAAATGATTTCTGCAAGGAAATTCTTGCAGCAGCCGCTGTACGGACATTTCCAATAGTTGCAATTTTCATTCCGATGAAACCAGACAATATGGATATACCTGCACCAATGAGAAAACTCACTGCAGAATAAATTCCGAATGGTAAGGATGGATTTGAATGGTCACTAATTGTTAATGCAATTATAATTGCAAAAGCAACCATAAAAATTGAAAGAACTGAGTATTCTTTCCGTAAAAATGCCATTGCTCCTTCAGAAATTGCAGAAGAAATGGTTGTTAAACGAGCAACTTCTTCTTCGGAATTAGCTCCTTCAGAAATTGAGATAGAACTAACTTGCTTTGCGTAAAATAATGCAACAAGCAATGCAAGAGCTCCTAATGCTAAAATGATACCAATGATCATTATCTACACCTACAATTTGTATATAAATTCAATACTTTTTCAAAATTCAATTTTGTATTTTCACCAAAAGATTGTACTTTTGTATCCCTTTTGGACTTTTAGCTCAGTTGGTTAGAGCGCCACGTTGACATCGTGGAGGTCGGCGGTTCGAATCCGCCAGAGTCCACACCTTCAACAGTCTTAGTAATAACGAAGCCTCGAACTATCATAGTACGAGGCTTTTTTATTACGATTTTATTGGAATTATCCTTTTGCAATTTTAGCTTCTAATTCTTCAATTGTCATTGATTTTGGTCTTACAATTGGAGAATTCACCATTCTATGGTAGATAATTTGAGAACAAATACCTATTGCTCGTGAAACTCCAAACATAACTGTATAATAGTCAAATTCTACTAACCCATAATGTTGTAACAGTGCACCAGAGATTGCATCGACATTTGGCCAAGGATTTTTTGCTTTCCCATGCTCCAAAAGAACTTTAGGAACAATTGCAAATAACTTCCGAACCATTTCCATCACATCATCCTGCAAATTATTCTCTTGTGCAAAGTTATAGAATGCAGTATAACGAGGATCTGTTGCACGTAAAACTGCATGACCAAATCCCGGAACAACTCTTCCACTGTTTAAACGATCCCAAAGATATTTTGTAAGCTGTTCATCAGTTGGTACTCCACCTAATTCGTCTTTTACTTCATTGATGAATGCCAAACATTCTTGATTTGCTAATCCATGTAGTGGACCTGCAAGGCCATTAAGACCAGCAGAAACTGAATAATACACATCAGATAATGCAGAACTTACAGTATGTGAGGTCATTGCAGAAACATTTCCACCTTCGTGATCTGAATGCAACACTAAGTATAAACGAATCAATTCTTTGAAACTTTGTTCTTGAGAAACACCTAACATATTAGCGTAGTTTTCACTCCAAGACAATTCCGGATTAGGAGCAATTCTTGGACCTTTATTGAAACGCATTCTATAAATTCCAGCAGCAACTCCAGATATTCTTGAAATCAAAGTTATAGAATCTTCAACAGCAGCTAACCACAATTCATCTTTTGAAGCACCTTGTGTGTATTTTTTGGCATAAATTGATTCACGTTGCATAGAAACAATAGCTGTTGATAACATAGCCATCGGATGAGAATCTTTTGGCATTGCTTCCAAGATATCCCAAACATAGGTTGGAACCTCAGCTTTTTCAGAAAACAATGTGCGTAACTGTTGTTTTTCCGAATCATTTGGCAATGATCCTGTACAAAGTAAATAGAATATTTCTTGTGGTGTGTTAGAAACTAAATCTAAAATAGGAGTATTTCTGATTTTTAAACCAGTGTCAGGTGAAACGCTTGATGTTTCGCAAAGCAAAGCAGGAATTCCTCTCATTCCTCCGAGTAGCTGACCAATTGTTGTAGTTGAAAGTGCAACTTCTCCATGCTCTTTATTAATTGTTGCACGTCGTTGACGGACTTCTGGTAATATTTCTACCAGTTTTTGTTGCAGTACATTCATAGTAATTTTGTAATTACGTTGTTAAAAAAATTACTTGTTTTTTTAGCTGTCCTCTATGGTGCCCTTTTCGGATGCATAGAGGTAAATTAACAAGTCTGCCGTAATGTTTTGGCAAAAAATTGTTCAAAAATAGAAAAATTTATGTGAAAAGACACCATTTTTTTTCTGTTTGATACAAAAAAAAGGAAGTAACGATTTGTACACTTCCTTTTTTCCGCTACTTTTGTTATTTGACTATGTACCTTCCAATTAAACCAGCAAGTGGTTGAATATTTCTTGTTTGATACCAAACCTTACCAGGACCTTTGAATTTACTCACCAATCCTTCACCCGAAGCTAAAGAAGAGAATATTCCTTTCGATGCTTTACTTACTTTGTATTGTACTTGTTCTGTAAAGGCAACTAAATGTCCTGAATCAATCACATAAACATCATCTGGTCCTAATTCTTTCATCAAGATTGAACCATAAGCACTGATAAAAACAGTTCCAGTTCCTGTAATTTTTGATAAAAATAAATCTGAAGCTGAAATAATAGATTTGAACGACCCTTTTGAGGAAAGTACTAAATCTTTGTTTCCAGCCAAATATGCTCCACCAGCAGCAAACAAAGTTTCATTGTTCAATTCAATTTGCAAAATATCTCCAGGTGCAGGAGGAGCTAATATTACTTCACCAGGACCACCTTGTGCAGTATACAATGATGCAAATAAGGATTCTCCACCAACAGCTGCTTTCAAAGATCCCAAAAGTCCTTTCCCAGCACCTTTTGCTTCTAAGTCTATATTTGAAGACATAGAAACCATTGCTCCTGACTCAGCTCGAAACGATTCATTCTGTTCTAATGTCACTCTTAGTATAGAAAATACTGGTGCGTGTTCAATTTCAAATTTCATCAAATTTCTCCGTTTATTAAAAGAATTATACTAATATAAAGTAATTTTCTTTATTTGAAGTTCTTAGTGAAATCTTTTCTTGAATTTAACACTTTTTCAGTGTTCATATATATTGATTATGAATTAAAGCAACTTTGAAATTCATTATAAAGAAGTGTACAATTATCCATTCATAATAGTATTATTCAGTATGTCAATTTATTTAATTCAAACAATTTTGAAATGTTGATTAATTCTGTTTTCATTAGTGTACATACAATTTACTATTTTGGTTACAAATCTACTACAAAGTGTGTAGATAATCTGACACATACATGGAAGATTTCATTACTTAAATACTAATAAAATTTTTACAAAAAAAGAAAGCATGTCACAAAATGAAATTACATTAACAATAGATTAACTTTTATTCAATTTACAAGAACAAATCTCTACATTATTCAATTTAGGCATAGTTATTGTATATATAGTTAATATAGTTTTTAAAATTCTGGATTTTAAAGAGATGGACATTGTACATCACAAAAATGGATTTCGATATGTAGATTCTGGTTCAGGACCTGCAGTTCTTTTTTTACATGGTTTAGCAGAAAATGTCTCTATTTGGGTAGACTTCGTAGAACACTTTTCATTAGAATATCGTGTAATTGCTCTTGACTTGTATGGACATACTCCTAAATCACAATATCATTTCGATGCATCGAAACAGTTAAAAGACTATGCAAACGAAGTAATTGAATTGATTCAAGAGCTAGGTGTTGATGAAGTCGCAGTAGTTGGTCATTCAATGGGAGGTTACATAGCCTTAGAGATGCTCAAATTAGCTCCCGATATTGTTACCGGTATATCACTTTTTCATTCGCAACCATTTGCTGATTCACAAGAAATTAAATCCAACAGAATGAAGATGATTCAAGATTTATTAAATGGAAAAAAATCTGATGTTATAGAAGCATTATTTCAGAAAGTACTCCCTTTAGAACATCAAGTGAAACATCCAATTTGTTCTTCTAAAATTTATGCAATGATGAATCAAGTCGATTCGAAAGGATTAGCCACAACTGTTTCGGCTATTTCTCAAAGAGAAGATTCGACGAATGTACTAAGAAAAACAACAATTCCAGTACAATTTATACTCGGTGGTATAGATACATTTATTCCAGTTCCTCGTATGTTGGAATTAATTCCAGATATTACAAATTGTAGCGTTACTTTTCTTAAAGAAGTTGGACATGTAGGTATGTTAGAAGAAGCAAATCAATGTATAGCTGCTTTAAATTCGTTCTTTACTCTGGCTTATCCTGAGGTTGTTGATAAGTGTACAGATGTGTTTGCATTCCCTTCTTTCTAAAAATATTTGAACAAAAAGTTATAAGCATTGCAGGAAATTGCAATGCTTTTTTTATTTTTGTTCTATGACATTCAAAATTACTCAAATTCTATTAAATTTGCTTATCGTTTTTACGATAGTAAGTTTCAATATCACTTCTTATGCACAATCAATTATTCAACTGAGTGGTGTTATAAATACATACCATAAAGCAAGGATATTATCACATTGTGCCGGAACCATTATCGTTCCGAATGCTTCATCTAATTTCATCATAGGACAGGAATTTGTACTGATTCAAATGCAAGGAGCAGATGTTGACACCTCCACTATAAATTATGGTACTATTCTAGACTATAACGGAGCTGGTCAATACGAAGTAAATACTATTCGTACGATACGTGGAGATACCATTGAGTGTGAATTTGTTTTTACGAATGAATATCAAAACTCCGATTCCTCACTTCAGGTTATTCCCATAATTCACTATCCATCTGTTACTATTGTTGATTCAATAGTTGCAAAACCTTGGGATGTAAATAATTTAGGCGGAGTGCTGGTGTTATTTGCAGATACTTTGTATGTAGATGGTAAAGTTTCTGCTGATAATAATGGATTTTTGGGAGGTGATGTTTCAACCTTACGAGACACTTGTGATATAGCCGATTTAGGATTACCTGCTGCAAATCGTGGGATTTGTGGTCAAAAAGGTTATGGAATCTCAACATCCACCATTAATCATCGCTCTGGTATAGGTGCATTTGCAACTGCTGGTGGAGGTGGTGCTGGGCATAATTCTGGAGCTGGTGGTGGTTCAAATCGTACAAATGCTGGTCAAGGAGGGAAACAATATCCAATTTGTAACTTGACTTTATTAAATGGTGGATTCGGAGGAAAAGAAATTACAAATAAAAACGATTCAACGCGGTTATTTTTAGGTGGAGGAGGTGGTGGTGGACAACAGAATAATAATTTGGCGACAAAAGGTGGTGGTGGTGGTGGAATAATTATTTGTAAATCCAAATTTATAAAAACGTTACAAAATGCCCTATTTACTGCTAAAGGTCAAACGCCTCCCGTAGGAGGAAATGATAGTCAAGGTGGTGGTGGTGGTGGTGGAACGATTGTATTCAATGCAGATACAATTATTGGTTCTTTTACCCTTGATGTTCGGGGTGGTAATGGAGGGACTTGTCTAAATACTTTGCATGGTGCTGGAGGAGGAGGTTCTGGTGGTGTCGTGATTACTAACGATACATTGGCACCTAATGTAGTAATTCAAACGAATGGTGGTGAGGGCGGAATCGCAGGAGTAGATAATACTGCAAATCAAGTATATAAAGGTTCCAACGGAGAAAATGGAATATCATTACAATCTAAGATTAATTTTGCTCCAAAACGAAGAAGAATTGCTCCACTTACTCTCAATTCTATTGTTCCGACATCAGTTTGTGCAGGTGATTCTGTATCTATCTTTTTTTCTGACTCTGATGTTTCTATGTTATCACTTACTACATCATCTATCGTATTACCTAAAAACTCACAGAATCAATATAAATATTTGATTGATACAGCAACTTCATTTTTTGTTTCTTATACCTTTGATTATAATTGTCAAGATACTTTTTCCTTTACAATAGGAGTTAATCCAAAGCCTAATAAACAACTCACACTTTCGAATGGAACAACCATTTGTGTGAATGATTCTATTACAATTTCAGCAATTGATTCTTCCGCCTTTTACAAATGGAATACGGGTGATACAACTCGAAGTATCACAGTAAAAAATGCTGGGAACTATTTCCTTCAATTAGAAAACTCTTTTGGCTGCGAAGCAGTAAGCGATACAATTTCAGTATCTGTTTTTCCATATCAAAACCCACAATTTACTGTCCCAAATACAATTACAATTTGTGCTGATAGCTCAATTGATATTGGAGTTTTAAATTCGAATGAATTTGTTTCATATTTATGGAATACCAAAGACACGACACAATCAATTACGGTAAATACTCCAGGTAAATATTATGTTCAAACTATAAATCAAAATGGCTGTTTGTTGTTTTCAGATACTATTGAAGTAATCAATTATTCTGTAAATGTAGCAACTGCATTATCACTTCAATTTGATTCTGTTGATATTGTGAACGAAAAAATACTTCCTTTTGCAATTGTAAATCAAGGTATTGATGATTTCATAATCTCAGTAAAACTTCTCAGAAATAACGAAATTGGTTTTACTGTTGTAAACCCTATCCAAACAATAAATCTTCTACCTGGTGAAAGCTATACAACTTCTATTCGCTTTTTTCCTGTACAACAAATTCAATATACTGATTCATTAGAAATAACGATCCTATCACCTTGTAGAAGAGTATTCTATATTCCGATAAATGGATATGGTAGAGGTCATTTTATCACAAGAATTTCCTTACCTGACACATCGCTGTCCGTATTTAATCGAGATGTTACCATACCGTTAACAGTTTCTCTTACTCCATCGTACTCATTGCCTTTTTCAACATTAGAATATACTATCGAATTTGAAGGAGGAGCTTTTTACCCTTTTGAACAAAAAGAAAGATCCTATTCATTCAAAAGAGAGAATACTCTCTCATCTATATTTGTACAACATGAAGAACCACTTCTCTTTGGATCTACGTTTACAATTCCTATTCGTGGTGATGTGCTTTTAGGAGAACAAGAAAATAATAGGATTTTGATTTCTAATGCACAATGGAATAATAGTACAGCAAATTATATTGACTCAATTGAAGTAAAAAATGGTTCAATTCGGTTAACAGAACTTTGTTTTGATGGTGGTGTTCGATTACTCAAACCTTTTACTACTTCATTTTCTCTTTCAGCACTATCAACAATTGTTACAGATAGGATTGATGTACGTATAGATTGCCAAGAAGTAGGGGATTACACACTAAAAGTGCTTTCTCTACAAGGAATGTTACTATATTCAGAGCAGTTCACACATTCACTCAATCAAAACTCGCAAAAATATCATTCAATATCAATCCCTACATTTGCAAGAGGAATGTATATTATCCAATGTAGTTCTCCTACAAAAATTGACAGAATTTCTATTATAAAACAGTAATTCTTGTCATATTTCAAAGAAACATTCTATATTTGCAAAAGGATAGTGAATTCAAACCTTTAGGTCGACAGTCAAATTCGAAAGGCTTCCCTTTGATTAATGGAAAAAACATACTCATAACCGGTGGGACTGGTTCATTTGGAAAACGTTTTACGAAAACGGTACTTGAGCATTATAGCCCAAATAAGGTTATTATTTTTAGTCGTGATGAACTCAAACAATTTGAGATGCAGTATGAATTTCCAAAATCACTCCATCCCTCACTTCGATATTTTTTAGGCGATATTCGAGATAAAGAGAGATTACTTCGTGCTTTTTCAGATGTTGATATTGTTATTCATGCTGCAGCGATGAAACAAGTTCCCGCAGCTGAATACAATCCTTTAGAAGCTATCAAAACAAATGTCATTGGTGCAGCTAATATTGTTGATGCAGCTATTGATTGCGGAGTGGAACAGGTGATTGCTCTATCAACTGATAAAGCAGTCAACCCAATAAACTTGTATGGTGCTACCAAACTTTGTTCTGACAAACTCTTTGTTGCAGGTAATGCTTATTCGGGTGCTAAAAAAACAAAATTTTCTGTAGTTCGCTATGGAAATGTTGTTGGTAGTAGGGGAAGTGTCGTTCCATTTTTCTTAAAAATGAAAGATTCCGGTTCAATCCCTATTACTGACGAAAGAATGACACGCTTTTGGATTACCTTAGACCAAGGGGTTCAATTTGTTCTTCAATCTTTGATGACTATGACAGGAGGAGAAATATTCATTCCTAAAATCCCTAGTATGAAAATACTTGATTTAGCAACTGCTATTGCTCCAAATTGTCAAAAGAACATCGTTGGAATAAGACCAGGAGAAAAACTCCATGAGATGTTATTGTCCGAAGATGAAGCTCGAAACGCTTTTGATATTGGAGATCGATATGTAATTGCAGATTTCAATAAACTTGAATTTTGGAAATCACAGTCATCCAGTGTACCGGTTGGTGAGGATTTTCGATATGCCTCTGATACAAATAAAGAATGGCTGTCTGTTGAACAATTACAATCTATGATAGAATCTACTTAAGGAAGTACATTGAAAATAAAAGAAACTTTTTTTGACGGTGAAGTTACGTTGTTGGAACCAACCATTTTTAGAGATTCACGTGGTTTTTTTATGGAAGCCTATCGTGAAGACACCTTATCCAATTTAGGATTACCCTCGATTTATCGTCAAGACAATCTCTCAGGATCAGTTAGGAATGTTGTTCGTGGATTACATTTTCAGTGGGCTCCAGCTATGAGCAAGTTAATGAGAGTTAATGTTGGAACAGCATTTTTAGTAGCAGTTGACATTCGTATCGGTTCACCTTCCTTCGGTAAATGGGTTGGTGTAGAGGCTTCTGCTGATAATAAATTACAGCTTTTTGCTCCTGCACACTTTGCACGTGGATTTTGTGTTTTATCTGAATATGCTGAAATTCATTACAAATGTACTGCTATCTACAATCAACCGTGTGAATCGGGTATTTTGTTTTCAGATCCAGAAATTGGTATTGAATGGCCTGTAAAAAATCCTATCCTTTCTGACAAAGATGCGAATGCTCAAACTCTTCAAGAATGGGTAAATAAACCAGAATCTAAAAATTTTCTCTATTAAATTAATTGAAAATGGTACTTTTGTAAATTAGTACTACTATTTCTCAAACTACACAGACGAAAGATAGAATCAATGGATGAAGTGACAACAACCAACAATGATAATATGAACAATGATTTTTCTCATTCAGACAATCAAGACATCGCACCCTTAGTATTGCTCAATCTTGGTTGTGGTGACGATATCCGTGAAGGATATACAAATATCGATATTCTACCCTTGAATGAGTCAGTTGTGTCTTGTGATGTAAGAGAATTAGAATACGAAGATGGTTCTGTTGATGGTATGTTAGCTTTGAATGTATTGCAATGTTTCCCGATGCAAGAAATTCCTCAGATACTAACAGATTGGTATGCACTTCTCAATGAAGGTGCAGAACTTGTCGTTTCTGTTCCATCTCTTTCACTTGCTGCTGAAGAATATAGTTTTGAAAATTGGAGTGCTACTAAATTCAATACATTTCTTTTTGGAGAACAAACAAATGAAGGAAATTTTCACCTCTCTGCTTTTGATGTTACTTCATTACGTGGTTGTTTTGAACAATCACCATTTGTCATTCTTTCTGTTGAAGAGGATTTATCAGAGTTAGCTATCATTCTTCGTGCTATAAAACCTGTTCACGAACACTCTTCTCCTATCAAACTATTTATCGAAGAAGCTCATGATGATGATATTGATGAGGACGATGCAGATTTTCGCTCTGAATGGGACGAAGAAGATTATGATGACGAGGATATGGAACAACCTGATGATTTTTATGACGATGAAATAATTGTTGATGAAAATTTTGAACGAGAAATTGAAGCAGAAATAGAGCTCTTTAAAAATCAGATTAACGAAATAGAAGAAGAATTTTCGGAAATAATTCGTAATGATATCGAAGACCTTGATAGTAAAGATTCTCTTCCAGTAGAAGAAATTGAGAATATAGAAATTGAAGAAGATGAAGCTGACAATGAAGAAATAGAAGAAATTTCTAATCTCAATGACTTACTTTCTGAAATTGAAATTGATGAGGAAGATGATGACCTTTTAGAAGATGTCGATCTTATTCAATCCATTAATGAAGAAATTGAATTAGATGAAGAGTTAGATCTGGCCTTAGAAGACAATGAATCTATTGAAGAAGAAATCATAGAAGATACAGATACCTTACCAATTGACTTTGCCGTCAATGAATCTCAAAACGACGAACCTATTGAAGAAATTCAAGAGGTTAGTACTAACGAAGAAGAATTTGAATTAGAATTTTCTGATTTCGAAGAAGAAGAGGAAGAAGATACTGATGAAAATGATGGTTTTGATGACGAAATCGAATCTGTTGATATAGATGAAGAGTTTGAAATAGATATCATTGATCTTGATGAAGAAAATGAATTACTCGATTTGGGGGAAGAATCAGAATTAGAAGACAAAACCGAACCTGAATCAGAAGAAAAAGTCGAAAATCAGCCAATGCTTATGTCTGATGAAGAATATGCAAAGGCGGTCAATAGTATATCTATTCCATCTTCTGTACCGGACTTTTCATTAGAAATTCCACTTTCAAATGATGATGAACTTTTTGATGATTTTCCTGAAATAGATGAAGAGCCAATCGCACAAATAGAAACACCTTCCATTATTGAAACTGCTTTCTCTGATGATTCAACTGAAGAAATGGAAGCTTTTGAGGATTTGGATCTTGAATTAGATCAATTGTTGGAGCAATCTATTGTTGAAGATGAGCCAAAAATTGATTTTACATTTCCAGCTCCTTCTGAACAATCTCTTCCAGTAAAATCAGTTGAAAAACAATTGAATATTTTTTGGGAAGGTTCTCAATTTACTTATCATTCCTTAGCTCTCATCAATCGTGAACATTGTTTTAATTTGTTGAAAACTGGTGTTGCTGATGTAACTATTTTACCATACGAAGAAGATACGTTTGAACCAGAAGGTGAAAAGTTCGAAGCATTGAAAAATGTTGATATTCGCTACAAACAAGAGTGGGAAACTACTACAAGTGGGTTACCAACGGTACTTATTCGTCATACTTGGCCTCCAAGAACAGACGCTCCATCAAATTCAAAATGGATTGTGATGCAACCATGGGAGTTTTCGGAATTACGTGCTGATTTTGTTGACGTGTTCCAACGTGCAGATGAAGTGTGGGCACCGTCACATTTTGTGCGAAATATCTATGTCAAAGCAGGTATTTCTCCTGATAAAGTTCAAGTTATTCCCAATGGAGTTAATCCCCAATTATTCACTCCATTAGGTGATGCATATCCTTTAGATACGACAAAACAATGTAAATTCCTTTTTGTTGGTGGTACTATCTACCGCAAAGGAATAGATGTACTACTACAATCCTATGTAGCAACGTTCTCGAAAGAAGATTCTGTAACCTTAGTCATTAAAGACCTGGGTGGAGATTCTTTCTACAAAGGTCAAACTGCACAAAATCTGATAAAAGAGATTCAACAAAATCCTGATGCTCCTGAAATAATCTATATTGACGAAAAGCTATCCGAAGAAGAAATGGCAGCACTTTATAGAGCTTGTACGGTGTTTGTTTCTCCATATAGAGGTGAGGGATTCTCTTTGCCAACCTTAGAGGCAATGTCTTCTGGTTTGCCCGTGATTGTAACCCAAGGAGGTCCGACAGATGAATTTGTCAATGAAGAAAGTGGTTGGTTGATTCCTTCTACTCACACCTATATTGGTAATAGATTTGGTAATTATGATTTGACTGGTAACGCATTTGTATTAGAACCTGACAAAGAGGCACTTGCTGATGCTATGCTCCGTGCGTATGCATTCCCATTTGAATGCGTTCAAAAAGGTTTAAATGGTTCCATTGTAGCTAGAACTCAATTGACATGGAATTTGGCTACGATGAAAGCTTTGAAGAGATTGGATGTTCTGTATAATACGACAATGGCTGACGAAGCAGCAGATGTACTTCAAGATATTCCAGACTCATCAACTATCTTTGCTCAAGCAGAGGTTGCCTTCCGAGCAAAAGATTATGATATTGCTATAGAATTATACAATACAGTTTATACAATTCGTGGAATTTCTGCTAAATTAGCTCTTTTGGGTGTTCATCGATTGGCTATGATTGGCTTAATAGATCATGAAATCGAATTTGTTCAAGATTGTCTTATCAAAGCTGATGAATTTGTACAAGACCATCCGGATACACTCTACATCAAAGGATCACTTTTAGCATTGCAACAACAATGGGTAGAGGCTTCCGAGATACTGAATACTCTTATTGAAAACTGGGACACCTATCGTTATCAATCGCTCATAGGTATTCGTTTGACTAATCTTCTCTGTGCAGCTGGAAATGCAGTCTATTACGGTTCTTCAGAATTAGAAGATCGCACAGAAGAAGTTTCTGCAGCTCATCAACTGTATAGTGCATCACTCAAAGATGACCCTAATAATGCAGAGGCGTGTTATGGTGCTGCCCTCTGTTTCAATGAATTTGGTTTGCTATCCGATGCGAAAAAAATGCTCGAATGGGCTATCCAACTTTCTCCTGACTTTACTGCTGCTTCCGATTTGTTGACTATCATAGAAAACGATTTAGCAGAATAACCAAACATCAACAATCACAAAGCTCCAATCACTTCAATGTATATTGAATTCTGATTGGAGCTTTTTTGTTTTATACCTATTTTCTTTGTAACTTTGTTTAAATGTTTCTATAGTTCTTGATTTCTTCATAATTTGATGTTGTCTTTTTTTACAAAACCTTGTGAGGACGGGTGTTGATATGAAAGCATTTATTTCACTTTTTCTACTTATATCCATAGGAGATATCTCAGCACAATTACACGATAGTACTTATATTCAATCTAGTGCCAAAGTAGTTGTTAAAGGTAATCAGATTCTCACATATTTTTTAGATTTTGATTTAAAAAAACCAGCAAATTTGATGCATTATGATGGTTTGAAATGGAAAAAAATTAATCAAGATTCTATTCCAACTATTGATGTTGTAAATACACATTTAAGTTTTTCACAGTTTTCAGATCATATTTTTGTTACGGGAAAACATTTTTTGTGGGAATTTGATGGAAAAGACTGGACAAAAAATTCTATAAAAGATAGTCTTGAAGGTAAAAGAATATTTTATGAGATTTTAGAGTTGCCCGACACTTCATTTATGATTACGGCAGTAACAGAATTTGTTAAGTATACTTCAGGAAACATTAAAATTTTGGATAAGATGTTACATGAAGTCTTGCAATTTAAAAATGGAATATTTACGACAATCAAATCACGATGGACCGATAAAAATACACTTGTTGGAGCATTTAACTCATTTCAAAAATTTAAGGTTCAACCAAATGGGAACTATTCCTATTATACACCAATAGAAACATCGATTCCTGATAGAGGATGGGAATTAGTAACTTTTAATACTAAACACGAGATAGTAAAAAAAGATACCAATCCTGATTTATCTTCATTTGGTTTTAATACTGAATTTACAGAGTTTAATGACTATATTTTTGATTCTAAAGGATCTTTATGGTTTGCGATAAGTTATAGTCAAAGTAATAGTTTTGGTTGTTTAGTAGAAAAAAAAACTAGTGGCGAAGTATTGGTTTATGGCGAAAACATTGGACTTCCTGTTTCTAGAAATAGTAATAATCAAAGTTTTGATTTAGATGAAAATGATAACCTTTGGTTTAACCATACTTATCGATTGAATTACGTTGGAGGTAATACAAAATCATATCATTCAATGTTCATGTTAAATAGTGAAAGAAATGTTTTAAAAGAGTACGTTTTTGAAGAGTTTATGAAAAAATCAATATGGCTTACTGGAGGAATTGATGAATTAGATTTTTTAGATATAGGAGTATTTCATTTGATAAAATATCGTAAAAATGAAAATTCACTTGTAATTAGTACAGATTATCCAATGTTACTATTTTATCCTTTCAATGATATTTCGAATGTAAAGGAATCTACTATCACACCAATTCATTTATATCCAAACCCAGTACAAACTAACAATACAGTTACCATTGAAAGTAGTACCTTTGAAAATGTAGTGAATCCGATTAATGTAATCATTAGAGATGTAAGTGGTGCAACTATTCGAGAAGAAACTATTTCAACTAATGGTAACCAACTTCAAATTACAACTCAATGCTTAGTAAAAGGTACGTACTTCGTTGCAGTTTTGAGTAATAACAAAACAATTTTACAAACCAAGTTTATCAAGGAATAAAATTCAAAAAATAGAATATACCATAAACCCATTTACCTAACCAAGTTCTATAATTATTATTTCTTAATCACAAAGCTCCAATCACTTCAATGTATATTGAATTCTGATTGGAGCTTTTTATGTATTACTCTATCAATTTTAGTTTCAGACTTTTCCTACAAATTATAATATTCTACTATGAATTTCGATTGAAATTATGTACTTTTGTAAGTATCTAACAAAAAAATCTTAAAGCCAAGTAGTTATGAAATTTACTGTCTCCGTTTCCGACTTCCGCAAAGCTCTCCAACAAGTGAGTAGCGTCATTCCTGTTAAAACGACTATCATAGCATACGAACACATTTTAGCTTCTTTAGAAGGTAATACGTTACAATTAATTGGCTCTGATCCTGAGGCTACTATTATTACTTCTATCAATGTTTCTGGAGAAGATGATGGACAAGCCTTATTCCCTGCAAAAAGTTTTGTCGATACCATAAAAGCCTTAAGTTCCGAAGGTTCTATTTCCGTTTCCTATTCTTCCATCGACAATTTTATTTCCGTTACAACCTTCAACGGAATGTACAAAATCAAAGGTATGGATGCGGTTATCTACCCTGAAATTCCTACTTTTGATACCGAAAGTGCTATTCCTTTCAAAGCTGGTGTTTTACAACAAATTGCAAAAAAAACTACCTTTGCGGTTTCAAAAGATCAATATCGTTTGTCAATGACTGGTGTGTTCTTCCAATTTGAACCAACAAAACTATTGACCTATGCAACTGATGGATATAGACTTTCTCGATATACCTTAGCATCGGAAGAAAACGAAGCTTTCCCTGAAGGAATGTCGTTCATCGTTCCTGAACGTATTATGAAATTGATTGAAAAATCAGAAACTGAAACTGTACTTTCCGTCAATAGTCAACGTACACATATTCGTTGTGATATGGGAACAACAACCTTCATTTCTCGTTTGATAGATGAGAAATTTCCTCCTTGTGAGAATGTAATTCCAAAAGAAAATACTGTTCTATTGAAGGTTTCATTAGATGATATTGTCAATTCTATAAAACGTATTGTTGTTTTGGCAAATCAAACGTCAAAACAAATGAAGTTTTCGATTAAAAACGACATTCTTGTGATTCTTTCTGAAGATGCCGACTCAGGTAATAATGCATCTGAAAGCATACCTTGCGAATTACAAGGGTTTGAAGAAGAAATCTTTGATATTGGATTCAACTATACATATTTGTTGGAAGCATTGCAAAACCTTTCTTCAAATGAAATTGCTGAAGATGGAACCATTGTTATGACCTTTTCTACTCCAACGAAAGCAGCTCTCATCAAACCATCTGAACAAGACAACACGCTCTTGATGTTAGTAATGCCTGTGAGAATCTAATCGAATGAGTGACAGCATATTTTTCGATAACCGTGTACAAAACGGTATGTCGTACGAAGAATTTTTAGATACCATTCGCGAAAAAGTAGACGCAGGTGCTGATGGTCAAAAAACTGAAAATGACGCTAAATTATTTGGGTATGTTGAGTTAAACTACTCCAGGAAAACTCGAATTGCCAAAACCTACACTCCAAGTGAAACCATTCGTTCAATAGTTGAGGCCATCACTGAACCACAGTTTTGGTTAGTCATCACTGAAGATTGGTGCGGAGATTCTGCACAGAATTTGCCATATATCGTTGCAATTGCGGAGTTGAACCCACTCATAACTTTGAAAATCATACAACGTGATGCTAATTTGGATATAATGGATATGTACCTTACAAATGGAAGTAGATCTATTCCAAAATTAGTTTCATTCTCTGAAATTGGTATGGAGTTATTCCAGTGGGGACCACGTCCACAAGCTGCGATGGATTTGGTGAAGAAAGCGAAAGTTGCTGGTGAAACATCTGCAGAATTTATCCCAAAAGTCCATAGTTGGTATGCAATTGATAAAGGAGCCTCTCTCGAGAGTGAATTTGCAAACCTCTTGTCAAAATATAGCCGATAATCTCGGCTTTTTTTTTAGTTTCTATTGTGTGGAAATTCCACCAATGCTGAACACCCATCTACTAAAAAAAGCGTTGTTTCTAAAAGGTGCATAAACTGAATAAACTCTTTTTTACTGAATCGTAGACGAAGAGATGTTGGTTTAATATCTATATAAATATTTTGCGTTGTTTGAATTGAAGATGTTAATGCAGGAAACCAATAGTCCACATCAATTCCATCTAAAGTTTTCTTCATTTGAACTAATTCTACTTTGGATATTTTCATTTGAATATTTCCAAATTCGACATAATATTTGTTACAACTTTGACAGAAGGATATATTACCATCCGTAGTGATTGTGAGGTTAACAATTTTGCACATAGTTACTTTATAAGTATTATTTTTATTTAGACTAAATCTAAATTACAACTTTTTTATCAATTTTCAAAATACTATGATTGAACGGTATACAAAACCTGAAATTGGTGCAATCTGGTCTGAACAGAATAAATATGCACTGTGGTTACAAATAGAAATTGTTGCATGTCAAGCACAGGCAAATTTGGGAGTTATACCCCAAGAAGCAGTTGACACCATCAAAGCAAAAGCAAAATTTGACGTTGACAGAATCTTAGAAATCGAAGAAACAACGAAACACGATGTTATCGCATTTTTAACGAACGTCGCTGAATACGTTGGTGAACCATCACGTTTTATCCACTTAGGAATGACCTCTTCTGATGTGTTGGATACTTGTTTAGCATTGCAACTAAAACAAGCAGGTGAATTGATTTTAAAGCGTTTGATTGAACTTAAGGACATACTTGGAAAACGGGCTCAAGAATTCAAATATACCGTTTGTATAGGTCGCTCACATGGTATTCATGCTGAACCAACCACATTTGGTTTAAAAATGGCACTCTGGTATGAAGAAGCAAAACGAAATATACGTCGTTTAGAACAAGCAATTGAAGTGGTGTCGTATGGTATGATATCTGGAGCTGTAGGAACGTTCGAACATCTTTCTCCAAAAGTTGAGGAATTTGTTTGTCAAGAATTGGGACTAAATCCAGCGTCGGTTTCAACCCAAGTAATGCAACGCGATCGTCACGCTGAGTTTTTGTCAACACTTGCTATCATTGGCTCATCTATCGAAAAAATTGCAACAGAAATTCGACATTTGCAACGCACTGAAGTCCTTGAAGCGGAGGAATATTTCTCAAAGGGCCAAAAAGGTTCTTCAGCAATGCCTCATAAACGTAACCCAATTTTATCTGAACGTCTTTGTGGATTGGCTCGACTCCTACGTTCGTATGCTATCTCTGGATTTGAAAATAACGCTTTATGGCACGAACGTGATATATCGCATAGTTCTGTAGAACGTGTCATATGTCCTGATGCAACTATCACAATGTATTACATGCTTGACATATCTTGTAAATTAGTCGACCAATTACTTGTTTATCCAGAGAAGATGATGAAAAATTTTGAAATCACTCATGGCTTAGCATATTCACAAACAGTACTACTAGCACTCATAGGCAAAGGACTATCAAGAGAAGATTCTTATGCGTTGGTACAAAAAGCAGCAATGAAAACATGGGCAGAAAAAGTACCATTGAAAGACACATTATGGGAAATTGACGAAATCAAAGCAGTAATGAATGAAAGTGAATTTACCGAAATATTCCAATCACGTCAAATGCTGAAAAATGTCGATTATATTTTTGAACGTTGTGGGCTTTAATCTAAGGAAATCAATATGAATTTTTTCAATTATATCAATAGTGAATGGGTTCCTGCAAGTAATGGGGAAACATTCCAAAATATCAATCCTGCAAATAATACTGATGTGATAGGCAATTTTCCACAGTCTTCAGTAGTTGATATCGACAAAGCAGTAACTGCTGCCTCAAAAGCGATGAAAATGTGGAAGAATTTACCCGCTCCAAAACGTGGGGATATCATTCGTAAGGCAGGAGATATTTTTGCTCGTCGTCAACAAGAATTAGCAGAAATAATGACCCGTGAAATGGGTAAAACAGTTACTGAAACTCGAGGCGACATTCAAGAAGCAATAGACACTTGTTATTACGGTGCAACTGAGGCTCGTAGACTGTTTGGATATACCGCACCGAGTGAACTCACCAACAAAATGAACCTTTCCATTCGTACTCCAATTGGAGTGTGTGGTATCATTACTGCATGGAATTTTCCAATAGCTGTTCCATCGTGGAAAATCATACCTGCATTAATTTGCGGAAACACTGTTGTTTTAAAACCATCAGAAGAGTCCCCACATTCAGCAAATATTTTCGCAGAAATTCTTGAAGAAGCAGGTCTTCCAAAAGGTGTCTTTAATGTCGTTCATGGAGCGGCTATTGCAGGATCAGCATTAGTCGAACATCCTGAAGTAAAGGTTGTTGGGTTTACTGGTTCAACTGCAACTGGTAAAAAAATCGCAGGTAGATGTGGAGAATTGAACAAAAAATGCTCATTAGAAATGGGTGGTAAAAATGTACAAATCGTCTTGGAAGATGCCAATATGGAATTAGCTATTGACGGCGTTCTATGGGGAGCATTTGGTACGACAGGTCAGCGTTGTACAGCGACTTCACGTTTGATTTTGCAAGATACAATCTATGATGATTTTATTAACAAACTGCTCACCAGAGCAACGAAACTTATTGTTGGTCCTGGAAACGACTACAATACTAATGTTGGACCAGTTATCAACGAAAAGCAATTGAACAAAATTCACGAATATGTTCGAATAGGAAGAGAAGAAGGTGCTTTATGTCTATTAGGTGGAGACAGAGAATTTAAAGATGAATTAGGTTTAGGTACCTTTTACAAACCTACCATTTTTATCGATGTCACTCCAACAATGAGAATATTTCGAGAAGAGATTTTTGGACCAGTGCTATCAGTTATTAAAGTTTCGTCCTTCGATGAAGCAATCGAAGTAGCAAACGACTGTGAATACGGATTATCCTCATCGATTTACACCAAAGATGTCAACAAAGCAATTACCGCAGTTCATCAATTAGAAACAGGCATTTCCTACATCAACGCACCAACCATCGGAGCTGAGGCACATATGCCTTTTGGTGGCATCAAAGGTACAGGAAACGGCCACCGCGAAGGTGGGTGGACTGCATACGAAATCTTCAGCGAATGGAAAACCATTTACATCGATTACTCGGACACACTCCAACGTGCCCAAATCGACAACTACTAAAAAATGCCCCATTTGGGGCTTTTTTTTTTAAGGAACTAAAAGTATGAGGGAATTATCGTGTAATTGTTGGGACAGGTCGCGACCTGTCCTATCGAAAGAAGATACCACCCCTCCTTTTAGGCACCCCTCCAAGGGAGTGAAATTTGACACTAAAAAAGGTTTGATACAATTGTATCAAACCTTTTTTTAGAAAGAATTAGAATTCGAAACTGTTAACGAAAAAGCTGTAAGAATAACTGTGGAGCCTGATTCGCTTGAACTAATGATGTCAATGCAGCCTGCTGGATGAACTGAGATTTTGCTAATTGCAATTGTTCTTGAGCTACATCTGCATCTGCAATACGTGATACAGCAGCATTGTAGTTTGTAATCTGAGAACGAATCAAGTCATCTTGAGATGTTAAACGATTTTGAATACCACCCAAATATGCAGCAATATTATTTACATTCGTCAATGCATTTGACAATGATGTCAATGTTGAAGTAATAACTGAACTTGCAAAAATTCCTAAATCAGTAGCAGAAATATCGTTCAAGTCTGTTAAATCTAACCCTGTAATACCAGCAAATCTTGTTGAAGCCGATTGTAGTGATGTATCACCACCTACAATGTTGAATTCTGAAGAACCAGTTGTTAAGTCGATACCTAAAGTAATAAGTGTATTCGTTGCATTGAATCCGATAACGAAATCAGCAGAGAATGAACCACCCAAAATTTGTTTACCACCAAATACTGTTGTATCAACAACTGTTTGAATTTGTTGTACCAAGCGATACGCAGCTTTCGCTAATGCAACTTTTTCGTCTGTTCCTAATGCACCAGAAGTAGCAGTAGCAGCAGCGTCTTTGATTTGTGTTAACAATGAGTTGATGTTATCCAATGAATCTGCAGCAATTGCTACTGTTGATTGTGCATCACCAACTGAGTTCAATGCAGAACGTAATGTTCCAACACGTGAACCTAATGAACGAGATGTAATGTAACCTGCAACATCATCAGATGCGGCGTTAATTCTTCTACCTGTTGATAAACGCAATTGACGAAGCGCTATATCACGGTTTGATGCTTCTAACGCATTGTATGCGTTTTCTGCTTGTGTGTTTGTACGAATGCGGGCACCGTTCGTTATGGCTGTAGGCATTATAGTACTCCTAAATTAATTAGTTTATAAAGTTATTTTTATTCGAAATTTGAGTTTTTGGTTGCCTTGAGAAGGCTAACTAAAACAATTATCGTCGTGGGTATGGAAAACTTTAATACCTTTGTAGAAAATTTTTCTTTTTTCTTATCCTTACTTATTTGTTAGAACTATGAAATGCACACTTCAATTAGTTGATCAACATCTAACCATTGATTTGCAAAACAAGATTCCTTGTTTCTATTCCTTAGTAAATGGAGAAAACAATCCACGTTGTTTCTATCTTCCATATCCATCGTATGAACCGTTTCGTATTGGCTCTTTTGTTGGATCAATCGAAGAGGGTGGCGCTGCAAACTGTATGGTTGTAACGGTTGCTCCTCATGGTGCTGGAACTCATACGGAATGCATAGGACATATAGCAGAAGGAGATTTTTCGATTTCAAATACACTCACTGATTCTATTTTTCTTGGGTATTTTAGTAAGGTTGGAATTGATTCATTTGGTGAAGATAACGTTGTTTCCCATTCAGTCATACTGGGAATTCTTTCAAAAACTACTTCTTCAACAAAGGCTCTCGCACTCGACGTTTTTGGAAACTTTGATGCAGATAACTCTGGTTCTAACCCACCGTATTTTTTGCCTGAGACAATGGAGCTAATTGTTAAAAATGGGATTGAGCATTTGATAGTTAATATTCCATCTGTTGATCGTGAAGAAGATGGAGGAGTGTTAGCTTCACATCATACATTTTGGAATTATAAACGCAATGGCGTTCCCAGATATAATGCTACTATAACAGAATTGGCAAAATTTCCTGAAGATCTGGATGAAGGGATTTATGTTGTAGAAATTCAAATTGCACCAATTCATTCTGATGCATCTCCTTCGAGAATTTTTCTTTATCCTATTGAGGATTTGGAAACGACTGCTTCTAAATGAAGTCGAAAGAGTGCACAAATTTCGGGTAATACACTCGCCAAACGATGGTCACTCTGAAGTATATGTAAGGAAATTCTGTATTGTGAAGCATATATAAGGGAATTTTCGACTGGAACTATTTCATCATCCCATCCGTGAACTATCTCTACAAGGTCTGAAAAGGGTTGAGGATTTGGATTTGCTTCGTATAACCCAAAAGCTGGAGCTAACAAGAACATACCATCAGGTCTAAAATGTTCACTGGTTAAGGCAGAAACTAGACTACCAAGTGATGATCCAACTTGCACCAATATGCCTTCTGGTCGAGAGAAGTTTGTTTCTAAAAAAACTTTTCTTTCAAAAGGATCTTTGCTAAATGTATAATCTGGACTATGCACTTCGAAGCCTAATGATGTAGCAACTTCTGCCATTGCCGTTATTTTTGAACCCCATGGACCAGATTCCATTCCGTGAGCAAAGAATACTGTTTTGTTCATTATTTGTTAGTTGGTAAAGAGAATTTGTGAGCTAAGTGGTCAAACACCGAATCGAAGATTGCCAAAATTTCATTTCTTCGAGCTAATTTGGGGTCGGTTTCCTCAATTATAGCAGTTGTTGGGGTCGGTACGGTACTTTTTTCTCTCATTAAACGAAAGGTCATCGGATCGCCAACTGCTGATGGAACTCCTGCAATTTTATCTGCTAAAATCTCCTTGGTTAACTCCAAAGAAATTTTGAAAAGTTCTATTTTATGATTTTCATTCATTCCGATTTAATCCAAGACAATAGGAAAAACTACCTTTCGTTTACTAGCAAAACTAACGAATGGTGAGGCTCTTTATTTCAATTAATTTTACATTGTTTACACTGTATTTTTGAATTACTTTTAAGGAATATTTCTGTGAAAAAATTGAAGATTATTGCAAGTATTATTTCTGCATTTATCATTGTGTCTGGTTGTGATGCGAAATCAAATTCTGATGAGCAAAGTAAGCTCATTGTTAGTAACACAATTTACAAAGAAGCTGCTAATGATGAGATAAGTAATTCACGCCAAAATGCCATTACACGCACTGTCAAGCGATGCTCTCCAGCGGTAGTGGGAATCAACGTTACGGAAATTCGTGAGGTGCAATATCGTGACCCTTGGGATGATTTTTTTGGTATGGATGATCCATTTTTCCGCCATTTTGGGCGTCCTCAAAGCAGGACATACTCTCGTAAATATCCGGTGAAAAGTTTGGGTTCGGGATTTATTATCTCGGCTGATGGGTATATCATCACCAATGATCACGTTGCTGGGAAAGCCTCGAAAATTGTTGTTACGCTCACTGGAGGAAAAAAATATGATGCAGAGCTTATCGGTTCTGACCCCCGAACTGATGTCGCACTCCTCAAAATTGAGGGTTCTAATCTTCCCTATGTTGAGTTAGGTAATTCTGATGACGTTATTCCCGGAGAATGGGCTATAGCAATGGGAAATCCCTTTGGACTGTTTGATGTGAACTCCAAACCAACGGTTACCTGTGGGATTGTATCGAACACTGGGGTGAGCTTTGTGGAAAACAATCGTGTTTTTCGCGATATGATTCAAACTGATGCTGCTATTTCTTCCGGTAATTCTGGTGGTCCATTGCTCAATTCGATGGGGCAAGTCATTGGTATCAATACGATTATTTTCTCTACTGCTCAAACGCAACAAGGTTCTGGCTCGATAGGAATTGGGTTTTCCGTTCCCATTAACCGCGTAAAAAAAGTGGTGGATATGCTCAAAAAAGGGAAAATCGACCGAAATTATTATACGGGTTTGACAGTTCAAGAAATCGATGACCAAATTGCAAAAGCATTAGGGCTCAGCAACAAAGAAGGTGTGGTTGTGGTAGAAATTGTTCGTAATTCCCCAGCCCACAAAGCTGGAATCGAACCGGGTGACATCATCAAAGAAATAAACGGTTTGACGATTATGCGTGAGGATGACGCCTCCATTGCGGTCTATGACGCCATCAACGGACAAAGCCTCGAAGTAGTCATCATCCGTGACGACAAAGAAATCAAACGCACAATGACCTTAGAATCTCCTCCAACTCGATAAACAAAAAGCCACAGAAATGTGGCTTTTCTGTTTTTTAGTGGAGATTTTACCGTGAAATGACAATAGAAAAATCTTGAATATTTTTCGACATTGTTACGCGGATTACGTAATTTCCATTTGCAAGATGTCCAACTGGAATTCCAATTTTGCTGTCAAAAGATTCTAACGAACCATTGAAATACTGTCTTCCAACATAATCATAAATTTCCACCGAATAACTTCCTTCTACTGTTGTTGGTACAAACACCCATTGGTCAGCAGGATTGGGGTAGGGTATAGGCTTTGCTTTTGTATATTCAAATACAGAAGTTTTAGAATTATATAATGAACAAATTGTGGTATCTGTTTTAGCACTTTCACAACTTGATTGCGTCATGTAGGGATTATTTCCACAACAGTTTGCTCTTTTGTAGGCACATCTATCTCTCCAGGAAAGACCATGTTTTTCATTGGGTTTAAGTTCACCTGCCATAATACTTACTGATGAAGAAATTTCTTCATTACACGCTTCTTTATAATGACCAAATCCGAGAATATGACCTACTTCGTGCAATAGTACATCCTCAAGTGAAACAAATTTAAAATCATCTTTATAATTTATACCCGTAAAATCATCATAATGCTTTGGAATTGAGTCAGTAAAAAAGAAATTCCTTGGATACATTCCTGTATTTAATGCTGGAAACTTAGGATTTATAGCTTGAAGTCGCTCTTTAGTTGCGTTAATGACAATCTCTAAATTACAAATTAAATTGATATTTTTACAATTATTTAGAGAATTAAAACTAAGACTTCTTTGGAAATGGTCAGCGATTGTTGTAATGGCTGCTACATCTTTGGGATTTGAAATTACTTCAAAGTCTCTTATATTTGTAGACCATCTAATTTTTACACAACATATTCCTGTACGTAAAGAATCGTTATTTGTATTAGGACAATTTTCTTTCCAATGTTTAAATACTGAATCTAATATTGAACGTTGCCCACTATTATTATAGATTGATGTTTCTTTAAAAATCGGATAAAAAACAGCAGTACTAACACCATTGATTATCGTGTCATTTTTCCCTCTAATTGTTTCTATTGGAATGATGTCAGTATAACCATTTGTTAATCTTTTTCCCGGACTAAATGGAAAAGTTCCACCATCATATTCAAAACATAAATTTCTACTAAATGGAGGAAAAACATTACCAACTTCATTAAATTCATCAAATATTGGAAAAGTTACACAATGCTGAGCACTTTCTTTTGAAATGTCATTACACAATTGAACTGGATATTTGTGTGGAGTACACATACATTCACAACAAGTTGGATTACTCTTATCTACAGGCTCATCAAATGCATATAGATTTATTTCTAGAACAAAAGACAAAAAAATTAATAACAATAAATATTGAATTCTCATATCAATATCCTTTTGTCATGATAATTTCAACTGCTTCATTATACCGTTCCTTAAATGTCTCATAAGATATCCAAGTACTGTCCGACCATATTTTGTTTACATCTGAAACCATACCATTGACGATGGGTAACACTCCATTACTTGCTCTAGTATTTGTATGAATTTGGAAGTAATCTTCAGTTTTAGTGTATAAACTGTTCCCACAATCAACAAAAATGATTAATTCTTGTCCATTATGTACTCTCATAATTTCTCTTTCTTTATCGAAAATTAAACTATCAATTTTGGGAAAATAAATTAAAGAATGAGAGGAAAGACGAGTTTGAGGATAGCTATTTGTTGAGATAACAAAATGAAAATAACAACTATTAGATGCAGTTTGTTCTGTTTTAATAATTAGATTATTTGATTCACATTTTTTTGGAATTATCTTTCCTTTTAATGTATCCAAAACAAGACATTTTATATTGTAAAACTTGTACTTTGTTACATCACCATACGAATCAATAGGTGCCTTCATCGAATCTATTCCTACTACTTGAACCTTGAGAATAAAATCAGGAATTAATGCAGCTGCTATTCTTTTTCTTAACGGATGGTTTAACTTATGAGATTTACCCATTAGGTATGCAACATCGTACGTAAATCTAAAGGAATACTTATTATTTTGTGTCAGATATTGCTCATTCAAATACTGTTGAAAACGAATTGGGTCAAAATCCATCATTTGATACCAATATTTCCAAAATGTATGAAGAGTATCATCAGATGGCTTTAGCTCTTCTAATTCTGTATATAAACTTTTTCCTCTTACTGCTCGAAATGCAGAATCATTATAAAACCTGCCAAGGCTATCCATTGCGATATATCCCAGCATTACATTATATGACATGGACATAGATAAAGGTGGTATACTTCGAATTATAGGCACACCAGTATGAAATGCCGAAAATGGAGGATTATTTGGTAAAAAATCTAAATTTCGAACTCCATCCTCATTTTGGGAAAATACCGAAATTGTACAAAGGAGTATACCTACAAATAATTTAACTGCTTTTTTCATTTTTTTCACTATAAATTATACTTTAAAAAAAATAACGATTGTTTTGACGACCCCATGCACTCTCTCCACTTTCAAATGGAGTCCATTTATAAAAAGAATAACCTCCTTCACATGGAGCTTGATTATTTTGACCAATTGAATATATAGAACCATATGCAACTCTTGCAGTTCCATTTTTTTCCTCCACAAATTCATGTGAATCTTCACCATCTTTATCTAAATAATCATTTGGAATATCATTTAGATTGACAAATTCAAAGATGTTGTTATTCATTTTCCTATTCAATTTTACTACTAATTGCTTTGGACAATCTTTCAATTTTTCAAGCATTTCTAATAAATAGTATTTCATGTAGATATTATTTTCAGGTGCCAAATTTCCCATTATTTCAAGTTTATTGAATAAATCAAAATAATCTTGAAAAAAAAGATCATCTTCTTCTCCATATTGATTATCTAAATTCAATAAATCTCCATAATATACTCTTTCTCGAATATTTGACATAGCATTAAACATAAATTCAAATAGAGCAGTGTATGCCTTTCCTTTTACACCATTGTATATGCCTTTTTTACCTGTTTTCACTTCATTAAACAATTCATCATAAACTTCATTGATAAGTTCACAAGTTAAACAAACTTTTTCCTCTTGATGCCCTGAATTATCAGATAAGTCAATTTTACCTAGCACATTACCATGACCGCCAGCAATGCCTCCACTACCTTTTCCACCTGGATCACTTGCACCACCATCTTTTTTTCTGCATTTATAAGTATAAACTGGAAAATAGATATCTGGATGATCCTCAAGCGGATTATCAGCAACTTCAATTTTTTGCATTCTTAAGAAGACCCACATACAATCTTGATCGCCTGGATCAGATGGTAATCCTAAATCAATCTCCTTTGAATTATTGTTTTCATTTCCACCCTCATCGCAGCCACAACCAACTTTTTGGCTTTGTGCGATGAGTGATTGAGAGCCTGAATTGCATCCACAATCTCCACCTGCTTGAAGGATGTTTGCAGTAGGGGATTGGGTTCGTTGAGAACGTTGTATTTGTTGGCTTTGTTCTATAAATGACATTGAACTCATAGTATCACCTCTATGGTTGAATCAAAAAACAACGTAATTCGAAGATACTGGAAACATTGGTCGTACTTTCTAATCTAATACCCAAATTTACCTGTCCAGTGTATCCAGAAAGGAGAAATTCAAAAGTACCCACACCTGTAAATGGACCTGTTCCAAAGTTGAACACTTGAACTTGTCCGTGTTCATTACCATTAGTTACGGAATTTTCCATCACAGATATTTGAATTGAATTATAATTCAATCCACCCAAATTTAAAGTAAGTTTCGATAAGAATCTTGGTATAGTTGGATTGTTATACAAAAACACTAATCCTCTTAGTTGAGACGGAACAGAAGTAGAGAGATTTGCCATTTTCGTTTGGCTATTCATCGCTTGAGAATAAATCAGCTCTTGTCCGTTGTGCATTCCGTTCACTGCAACAACCGTTGGCTCATCGTTAATGGTAATAGGAGATGCACCCCAAGATCCACCTGTTGGAGTATTGTAATTGTCTGACCAAAGTACATCTGCATTGACAGGAGCACCAAAAGTTGCTTTGATTGTACTAATATAGGTCGTAATAAGTGATGGATTCATGTTTTCAAGTGCATTCCATCCGCCTGGGAAATTTTTCATCGTCTGATCCTTTCGAGTAACGTTTAACAGTATGTTTGGATTAAATTAAAAAAAAAAAAAAAACTATTTCCAAATCTCAGGCGAAAATAACTTCACAAAACATGCTGTTGTCTTTCTTTATTATGCAAAGATAACAATACTACACTTAGGAATATGGGAATGCAACAACAGATTATCTCTTCAAAAAATAATTTGAAATAATTTTCAGATTACTTCAGGTGAAATTCAGATAAAAACAAAAAAGCCACATTCTTTGGAATGTGGCTTTTCGTAAAAGATATTGAACTTTCAATCTTTACTGGATTTTTATAAATTTTTCCACAGTGTTGCCATTGTGGAGAAAATAGACTGCTGGAGCTAATTTGGAAACGTTGATTGTAACAATACCATTAGCATCAACATTCTCAATACCGCTACAAATGGATGTTACATCTTCTCCTAATTGATTGAAGATTCGAATTAGAGCGGATTCTTTACTTTGCGTTTTGACAGAAATTTGTGAGAAAACAGGATTAGGATATATTCCATCTTCAAACTCTTCGCTACCAACACTGGTGATATTACCATCAAAGATAATTATTCCTTGGTCAATAGTTGCAAATATTTTCCTATCTTTTGAAGCAACTGTAATTGCTCGAATCATTGTCGATTGCACGCCAGAATTAGCTAAATTGAACTGTGCCCAATTGGTACCATCAAAAGTGAAAATACCCATACTTTCCGTTCCTACCCAAACAATATCATTTTTATCAAATGCAATGGCACTAAAGATAACCCCTAAAGGAAGTACAGAGTTGATATGTGAAAAATTTGTAAAGGTTGTTCCATCAAATTTGTATAATCCAAATCCAACAGTCCCAATCCACAGATTCCCTTTTGAATCTATTTCAAGATGTGTGAATGAAGTAATTGGCAGATTTGAATTTGTATGATTATACGTTACAAAGGTAGTATCATTATACATTGACAAACCAGCATCACTAATAAACCATTTTCTATTTTTACTGTCGACTACAATAGCTGGGATATAACTTTGCTCTCCCAAGCTTTTACAATCTATTTCTTTCCATTCGCCATTTTTGTATGCTAAGAGTAATGTCTTTGTAACATCGCCACTCCCCACCCAAACAGTACCTGTTGAGTCATACGCAACAGACCAAAAAAAATTCGAAATAGTATCGCTATATTTCAATGTTTGTATATTGCTATATTCGAATTTTGGAATACGAATTAGACCTCCATTTGCTGCAGCCCAAATATCACCATTTGCAATCATCATATCATATATTCCACTTGGAGTACTATCGGAAGTTTTTATCCAATTCACCCCATCAAATGAATAAATTCCCTTGTTAAATGAACCAATCCATAGTTTTCCCTCTCCATCATCTACACAAGTATTCATAACACTGTTAAACCCAGTTGCTGTTTTGGGTATAACAGTCCATTTTTGTGAATACAACAATTGGTTAGATAGTAATACTAATAGGCTTGAAATTACTATAATTTTTATTAATTCTACTGTTTTCATTTTTTACTTTCTTATGAATTTTCCAAAATTGTAACCATCTTTAATTATATAAATACCAGTTGGTAATTCAGAGATATTTATCGTGATACTCCCCATAATATTTACTGAATTTTGAATGTTGCATTGATCTGAGACATCATGCCCTAATGAATTATATATCTTAATTGTTGTATGATCGTTTGTAGTGGTTTCTACTGTCACAATATTAGTTGAAGGATTTGGGTACATCAACAATCTTGAATTATTTTCATCTTCAACAACATTTGTAGCATTATCATCGTAAACAATAATACCTTCAAATACACTTGGTAACCACTTTCTGTTTTTTCTATCGATTTTTACTGTGACAAACATGTTAGAAGTTATCCCAGAATTAGAAGTATTAA
>Ga0164290_1000669_pt1 | contig 94313 bp, 91 predicted proteins | sample Micstemetagenome_FD_108782 | JGI IMG/M metagenome (GOLD analysis project Ga0164290, IMG submission 108782) | Contaminated culture microbial community from soil near Moab, Utah, USA - Microcoleus steenstrupii SON62 (Illumina Assembly) | ecosystem: Environmental > Terrestrial > Soil > Soil crust...
AAGCCCGCAAAGGTGGCTCTCACAGCCTGCATGCGCAAGCTCCTGGTCATCCTCAACGCCATCGCCCGCGACCAACGGCCTTGGCAAGCTGCTTGACACACAACACAGTCGCTCTCCCCCGCTATCGCGGCGGAGAGGGGCTTATGAACTCCAGGTCGGGGGCGGCGGAACGCCGGCGCCGCCTGGCACCGGTCCACATCACGCCGGGATAGCCCTTGAGCGGCTTGAGCTTTTCCTGGCGATAGGCCCAGTCGGGCGCCTCGCCGATGGCGATGTGATAGAGCGGCTCGCGGCCGGTGCGGCTGTCGAACAGGGCGCGCGGCAGGTTCACCATCTTCGCCGACCTGCCCCGCGCATACAGGATCGGCGTGCCGCAGCGCGAGCAAAAGGCGCGCGTGTCGCCGCTTTTCTCATCGCTGAAGCGGGTGAGAAGCGTCTCGCCCTTCGCCACCCGGAAGCGGCTGCGCCAGCAGCCGACATAGGTCGCGTAGGCCGCGCCGTGGGCGCGCCGCGTCGCCTTCGAATGATCGTGCCACGCCCAGAAGGCCGGAAGGTCGATCTCGACCTGCACCTTGCCGCACAGGCACTGGCCCCTCGTCACACCCGATGGGGCCACGCCGTCCCGCTCCTTGCCGAAAGCCTTCACCGTCACCCGCGCCATGCCGCACCTCCGGGCCGAGTGTAGCGCAGCTCCAAAAACCTCTCCCTCCGGGAGAGGTCGCGAGCGAGAGCGAGCGGGTGAGGGAAAGTGGTTCCGCCGAACGCCCTGCTTACAGGCTTCCCCTCACCCCGCCCCTCTCCCTCAGGGAGAGGGAGCAGACCCGAGCCCGGTCTCCTACTTGCCGCGCTCCGCCAGCCACTGCTTCATCATGGCGATCTCGCCCTCCTGGGCCTTGATCACCTCCTTGGCCAGCGCCTGGACCTTCGGATCCTTGCCGTATTTCAGGGCTACGCGCGCCATGTCGATCGCGCCCTGGTGATGGGGGATCATGCCCCGCATGAAATCGACGTCGGCGTCGCCGGAGTAGACGATCGCCATGTCCTTGTGCATGCGCGCATTGGCTTCGGCGTAGGCCTTGCTGGACGGCGAGTCCGGGCTGGAATGCTGCATGCCCGGCATGGAATGGCCGCCGTGGCCGCCGTGCATCCTGTCCATCGGCGGGCTCTGCGCGAAGGCCAGGGCCGCACCGCCGGCGACCAGTCCGGCGGCGGCGATCAGAATCAACCTGTGCATGACGAGTCTCCTTCCCTCAATGGGCGCTTGCCGGGAACCCGGCGTCGGCCAGCGCTCTCCGCACCTCGGCCTGCTGCAGCGAGGTCTCGACCGTCACGGTCCGCGACCGCGGATCGGCCTGGACCCTGGCATCGCGGTCGAGACTGACAAGCGCACGGGTGATCGCCCGGGCGCAGCCGCCGCAGGTCATCCCTTCAACATGGAACTGCATGAGAAACTCCTGGGTTTCGTCTCATGCAGGACCATGTAGGGATTCCAGCCGCGGGAAGGTCAACACCCCGGGAAGAAAAAAAATCGAGCGTCTACGCCGCCGGCGGCGGCTGGCCGGGGATCTGCGGCAGCGTGCTGTCGATGCAGGCCCAGCTCGGCGCCGAGGCGGTCCAGATGGTCATCGCCGGCTTGACGATCTCCGGATCGTCCAGCGAGCCCATGCGCACGAAGACCAGATGCGGCCGCGAGTCCGCCTCGCTGAACAGATGCGTGCCGCATTCGGGGCAGAACCTGGTGTGCATGCGGTTGCCGCTATCGGCGACGCGCACGTAGTCCTTGGTCGTGCCTTCGACGGTGAACGTCGCGGTCTTGAACGCCGCGCCCACGGCCGGACCGCCAGCGCCGATGTACTGGCAGACCCGGCACCAGCAGACCCGCGCGGTGACCGGCGGCTCCGTCGATTTGTACCTGACCGCCTTGCAGAGACAGCCGCCGGTGATCATCGTCCGCTCCCTTGTTCTACTCCCTGCCGGACGATAGCGCGGTCTGCACTGCTGCGGATAGCGGCGAGGTGCGCTAGGGTGGGCGTCTCATCAGGAGACGCCATGACCAAAGCCTACAATCCCGCCGCCAAATACGACCTCGACATCACGGAGGTCGAACTTCGTCGCAACACCGCCGGGCGGATGCTGATGGCGCGCATCTACCAGCCCAAAGGACCCGGGCCGTTTCCGGCGGTCCTGGATCTCCACGGGGGGGCCTGGAGCCGCAAGGACCGCCTCGCCGAAGAGCCGATGGACCGGGCGCTGGCGGCGAGCGGCCTGCTGGTGGTGGCCGTCGACCTGACGATCTCGCCGGAAGCGCCCTACCCGGCCTGCGTGCAGGACGCCAACTACGCCGTGCGCTGGCTCAAGGCGAACGCCGCGACCTGGAAGGGCGACGCCTCCAGGCTCGGCATCTACGGCTCGTCGAGCGGCGGCCACGTCGCCGAGCTGCTGGCGATGCGGCCGCATGATCCGCGCTACAACGCCATTCCGCTCGCCCCGGCAGCCAATGTCGACGCCTCGGTCGCCTGGGTCGCCACGCGCTCGCCGATCAGCGACACCTTCGCGCGCTACCAGAACGCCGAGCGCCGGAAGCTCGAACACCTGATCAAGGCCAGCAAGACGTTCTTCTCTCCGTGGGAGTCGATCCACGAAGCCAACCCGCAGGAGATCCTCGAACGCGGGGAGAAGGTCACCCTCGTGCCGCTTCTCATCATGCAGGGCGGGCTCGACGAGAACGTGCGGCCCGAGGCCCAGGAAAAATTCGTGAAGACCTACCAGGCCCACGGCGGCATTTGCGAGTACCATTTGTTCGAGGGCGCCGAGCACGAATGGGTGGCGAAGCCGGGCCCGCTGACCACCAAGGCGCACGAGATGGCCAAAGCCTTCATTGCCCGGCAGTTGAAGGGCTGAGCCGTCCCGCTGCTAATCGCCCGGGTGAAGGCCCGGCGCCTCCTGGCCCGTCCGCAGCACGTATTCGGTGTAGCCGCCGCCGAACTGATGGACGCCCTCCGGCGTCAGCTCCAGCACGCGGTTCGAGAGCGCGGCCAGGAAGTGGCGGTCGTGCGAGACGAACAGCATGGTGCCTTCGAACTCCGCCAGGGCGGCGACCAGCATTTCCTTCGTCGCCATGTCGAGATGGTTCGTCGGCTCGTCGAGCACCAGGAAGTTCGGCGGATCGAACAGCATCATGGCCATGACCAGGCGCGCCTTCTCGCCGCCCGACAGCACGCGGCAGGTCTTCTCGACATCGTCGCCGGAGAAACCGAAGCAGCCGGCCAGCGTGCGCAAGGGGCCCTGCCCGGCCCGCGGGAATGATTTGTCCAGCGTCTCGAACACCGTGTCGTCGCCGTCCAGCAGATCCATGGAGTGCTGGGCGAAATAGCCCATCCTGACGCTGGCGCCGAGGGTCACGATTCCCTCATCCGGCGCGGTCTCGCCGGCCACCAGCTTGAGCAGGGTGGATTTCCCGGCCCCGTTGGCGCCCAGCACGCACCAGCGCTCCGTGCGCCGCAGCTTCAGATCGAGCCCTTCGTAGATTTTGTGGCTGCCGTAGCCCTTGTGGACATTCCGGAAGCTCGCCACGTCGTCCCCGGAGCGTGGCGGCGCCCGGAACTCGAACTGCACGGTCTGACGCCGCCTTGGCGGCTCCACCCGTTCGATCTTGTCGAGTTTCTTCACCCGGCTCTGGACCTGTGCGGCGTGCGAGGCGCGCGCCTTGAAGCGCTCGATGAACTTGATCTCCTTGGCGAGCATCGCCTGCTGGCGCTCGAACTGCGCCTGGCGCTGCTTCTCGTTCAGCGCCCGCTGCTGGTCGTAGAAATCGTAGTTGCCCGAATAGGTGGTGAGCGTGCCGCCGTCGATCTCCACTACCTTGCCGACGATGCGGTTCATGAACTCGCGGTCGTGCGAGGTCATCAGCAGCGCGCCGTCGTAGTTCTTGAGGAAGGCTTCCAGCCAGATCAGGCTTTCGAGATCGAGATGGTTGCTCGGCTCGTCCAGCAGCATGCCGTCGGGCCGCATCAGCAGGATGCGGGCGAGCGCCACGCGCATCTTCCAGCCGCCGGAGAGCAGGCCGACATCGCCGTCCATGCGCTCCTGGCTGAAGCTCAAGCCGGCGAGCACCTCGCGGGCCTTCGCCTCCAGCGCATAGCCGTCGAGCTCCTGGAAACGCGCCTGCACCTCGCCATAGCGCTCGACGATCGTCTCCATTTCGTCGGCCCGGTCGGGATCGACCATCGCGGCTTCGAGCTTTGCCATCTCGGCGGCCAGCGCGCTCACCGGTCCGACGCCGTCCATCACCGCCGCGACCGCGCTCTGGCCCGACATCTCGCCGACATTCTGGTCGAAATAGCCAATCGTCATGCCGGTCTCGATCGACACCTGGCCGTCGTCGGGCCGGTCCTGGCCGGCGATCATGCGGAACAGCGTCGACTTGCCCGCACCGTTGGGTCCGACAAGCCCCACCTTCTCCCCCTTCTGGAGGCCCATCGACGCGTCGATGAACAGGATCTGGTGGCCGATCTGCTTGCTGATGGTGTCGAGACGAATCATGCGGTCCGTGCGTACGGGAAGAGATGTGTTGGCTGGAGAGGTTGGGACGGATCGCCCCGGCTACGCGATCGAGCGAGCCGGGCGATTATGCCGGAACGTATGTCAGCCTGATGACGTCCTCGCCCACCCGATCGCTGGCCACCAGGCGGAGCGGCGGCCGGGGGCCGGCGAAGAAAGGCTTGCCGCGACCGAGCACGACGGGGTGGAGGTAGAGCCGATACTCATCGATAAGACCAAGATCCGTCAGGCTCTGCGCCAGCTCCGGTCCGGAAACGGTCATCTCTCCGTCAAGCCGGGCCTTCAGGCCGCGGATTGCTATCCCGATATCACCCTGGACAGGAGTGGCGTTGGGGCCAACCGACTTCAACGACCGGGACACGACCCATTTCGGCAGGCGCCGCCACGCTGTCGCGAACTCGCGCCGCTCCGCGCTCCACGTGGAATCGTCGTCGTCCCAATAGCGCATGACCTCGTACATCCGGCGACCGTACACGCTGCCGGCCAGGCCGCGCACGTGCTCGATCCAGTGACGAAAGAGCGCAGGACCTGTCTGCATCTCCTGGTGGTCGACGTAACCGTCCAGGGACTGGTTCATGCCAAAGACGAGCTTCGCCACGCTGCAAACTCTCCGCCCCTCACTCCCATTCAATCGTACCGGGCGGCTTCGAGGTCACGTCGTAGACCACGCGGTTGATGCCCTTGACCTCGTTGACGATTCGCGTGGCCACGGCCGAGAGGAACTCGTGGGAGAACGGGTAGCTATCGGCGGTCATGCCGTCGCTGGAGGTGACGGCGCGCAGCGCGCAAACATAGTCGTAGGTGCGCGCATCGCCCATGACGCCGACGGTCTTGACCGGCAGCAGCACGGCAAAGGCCTGCCAGATGGCGTCGTAGAGCCCGGCGCGGCGAATCTCGTCGAGGTAGATGACGTCGGCCTTGCGCAGGATCGACAGCTTGTCGGGCGTGATGTCGCCGGGGATGCGGATAGCCAGGCCCGGGCCGGGAAACGGATGGCGGCCGACCAGGCTCTCGGGCAGGCCGAGCTCGCGACCCAGCGCCCTCACCTCGTCCTTGAACAGCTCGCGCAGCGGCTCGACCAGCTTGAGCTTCATGTGCGCCGGCAGGCCGCCGACATTGTGGTGCGACTTGATGGTCACCGACGGTCCGCCGGTGAACGAGACGGACTCGATCACGTCGGGATAGAGCGTGCCCTGGGCGAGGAATTCGGCGCCGCCGATCTTGCGCGCCTCCTCATCGAACACGTCGATGAACGAGGAGCCGATGATCTTGCGCTTGGCCTCGGGGTCGACGACGCCCGAGAGCTTGCCGAGGAACAGGCCGCTGGCGTCGCGGTGGACCAGCGGGATGTTGTAATGGCCGCGGAAGAGCTCGACCACCTGCTCCGCCTCGCCGTGCCGCAGCAGGCCGTGATCGACGAAGATGCAGGTGAGCTGATCGCCGATCGCCTCGTGGATCAGCACGGCGGCGACCGAGGAGTCGACCCCGCCCGACAGGCCGCAGATCACCTTGCCCTTGCCGACCTGCTGGCGGATGCGCTCGATCGCCTGGCGGCGGAAGGCGGCCATGGTCCAGTCGCCCTGACAGCCGGCGACCTTGTGGGTGAAGTTGCGGATGAGGGCCGCCCCCTGCGGCGTGTGCACGACCTCGGGGTGGAACATCGTGCCGTAGTAGCGCCGCTTGTCGTCGGCGATCACCGCGAAGGGCGCGCCGTCGCTGATCGCCACGCGGCGGAAACCGTCCGGCAGCGTCGTCACGCGGTCGCCATGGCTCATCCACACCTGCTCGCGCGAGCCCTTGGGCCACAGGCCGGCGAACAGGTCGCATTCCTCGATCACGTCGATGAAGGCGCGTCCGAATTCGCGGTGGTCGGAATGCTCGACCTTGCCGCCAAGCTGCTGCACCAACGTCTGCTGGCCGTAGCAGATGCCGAGGATCGGCAGCTTCGATTCGAACATCTCCCGGGGTGCCGAGGGGCTCGTCGCTCCTTCGAGCACCGAGGCCGGACCGCCGGAGAAGATGATGCCCTTGGGCTTGAGGCGCTGGATGGCTTCGGCGCCCTTGCTGAAGGGGATGACCTCGCAGTAGACGCCGCTCTCGCGCACCCGGCGGGCGATGAGCTGGGTCACCTGGCTGCCGAAATCGAGAATGAGGATCGTGTCGGTCACGAGATCGTGTCGATCAGGGGATGGGACGCTTCAATGGGGGCGGACGGAGGGCGGGAGGCGGATGCCGGCGTGGTGGTTCGCGTCAGCCGGTCTCGCACGACCCGAGCCGATCGACCGCCTGGGTCAGATCGGTCCAGCCATAGCAGGTCTCGTCGAGCGAGCAGCCCCACAGGCGTTCCCGGCGCTGGGCGACGGGCCGGCCGCCGATACGCTCGTAGAAATAGCGGGACGGGTTGTCTCTGAGCACCCAGAGGAAGCTGCGGCCGTAGCCTTTCTCCACCATGGCGTTGAACGCCGCCGCCATCAGGCGGCGGCCGATACCGCGCTCCTGATGTTCCGGCCGCACATAGAGAGTGTAGATTTCGCCGACATTGGCCTCGCCCTCGCTGGAGAACGGGCCGCCCGGCGGGCGATCCACGACGCGCGACAAGCCGAAGCTGGTGAAGCCCACGATACCGCGGTTGGGCTCGGCGGCCACGATCACCGGCTGGACTTCGGTGCGATTCTTGATGACCCAGGACCACTCGCGCGCCTGGCGCTCGTACGACATCCCCAGGAGAACCCGGTTCGGCAGCAGCCCGGCATAGGCCGAACGCCACGTATCGACATAGACTTTGGCGATTCCGACAGCCGCTCTTTCGGTCGCCAATCCGATGGTCGTCATGGTCAGCGACACTAGCACGATTCCCCGAACACGCCACCCTTCCGGGGTAGTTTTTATGAGCGAAGTCGGGCAGAGCGCTCACAGCTAGCGTTGGGCGAGCGAAGTATCCACAGGTTCGCCGGCGATCTCGCGGATCAGCTTCGAGAGGATGGCGCCGGTGAAGGCGCTGAAACTTTCGGCAGCGATCAGGAAGGCACCGGGACCGCCAATCACGTTATCCCGGTAGTAGATATCCAGATCCCCTTCGGGCGGGCGGTAAAAATTCAGGCGCTCGTTAATCACCGGCAGGCCGTTGATGGTTATCCCGGCGGCGACCGCATCGTCGCGCGCCGCCGCACTCGGACGCCCCTGGTTCGTCCGGCCATCGCCGGAAATGTCGATGACCCGCCGCGTGCCCTCGTAGCCGTTGTTCTCGAACAGCGGCACCGAGTAGTCGATGGCCCCGCTGATCGAGGTCCAGTTGCGGGAGATAAAAGGAGCCGCCGCGATGCGGGCGGTGAAGGTGGCCGCGCTCTTGTCGTCCTCGATCAGGGTCCACGGTACCACCGTGTACTGGACCTCGACGCCGGCCCACTCGACATAGGTGACGGCGATCTTGCCGTAGGGGGCCGAACGGATGGCCTGCAGGACGCGCGGATGCTGGAGGGCGGCGATGTAACCGTCACGCTGCAGCTTGGCCTCTTCGGGATCGACGCTGCGCGAGACGTCCACCGCCAGGACAAGCTCGAGATCGACCGGCACGGCCCGGGCCGGGCTGACGAGTACGAGAAACGCCAGGACCGCCAGGCCGACGCGCCGCAGCATGCTAATCCCCCTGCTTGGCCGCGCGCTCCAGCACGGCAACGAAGAACCCGTCCGTCCCCTGACGGGCCGGCGAAAGCCGCAGCCAAGGATCGCCCGCAGGCGCTGTCGTGCCAAGCGTTTCCTTCCAGACGGAAGAAATCGCCAGCGGCCTGAACTCGGGCGCCGCCGCGACAAAGGCCTCGATCTGGCCCTCGTTCTCCTCGGGCAGCAGCGAGCAGGTGACGTAGACCAGCCGCCCGCCCGGCTTCACCAGACGCGCAGCACTGCCGAGGATGCGCGCCTGCAGCGCGCGCAGCTCTCCGATATCCTCGGGTGTGAGCGTCCAGCGCGCGTCGGGATTGCGCCGCCACGTCCCCGTGCCGCTGCACGGCGCGTCGATCAGCACGCGGTCGAAAGCGCCAAGCTGACGCTTGATCCAGGTGTCGCGCTCGTTCTCGAGATGCCGGCGCTCGACATTGTGCACGCCGGCACGCCGCAGGCGCTTGGTCGCGCCCTCAAGCCGCGGCCCCGACACGTCACAGGCGACGATGTGCCCCTTGTTCTCCATCGCCGCGGCCATGGCCAGGCTCTTGCCACCCGCCCCGGCGCAGAAATCGCAGACGCGCATGCCGGGCTTGGCGCCCACCAGCAGGGCGGCGAGCTGCGAGCCCTCGTCCTGGATCTCGATCAGCCCGTCCTTGAACGCCGCGAGCGCGGGAAGATTGGGCCGGCCCTCGACCCGCAATCCCCAGGGCGAGAGCTCGGTCGGCTTCGTGGTCACGCCGGCGGCGGCCAACAGCTTGCGCGCCGCGTCGCGATCCGTCTTCAGCGCGTTGACCCGCAGGTCGACGGCAGCGGGCTGGCTCAGCACCGCCATCTCCCGGGCGAAATCGGCACCGAAGCGCGCGCGCAGGGACGGCAGCACCCATTCGGGCGCGTTGTAGCGCACGCCATCCGGCTGCTCGGGATGCTCCAGACTGCGGCCGGTCAGCGCGCCGGCCAGATGCCGCTCGCCCTCGTCGAGCTGCCGTGGCCTGAACTTGCTGCCGTCGAAGCTCTCCTCGAACTCGGGTGCGGGCCAGCCCTCGACGATGGCGAGCGCGGCGATCACACGCCGGCGGGAGTCGATGGCGAAACGCCCGCGCGCCGCGCCGGATCGGGCAAAAGCCAGCCACCAGTCGAGCTGGGCGCGATGGCGCAGCACCGCGTAGACCAGCCCGGCGATGGCCGCGCGGTCCTTGCTGCCGATATAGCGGCGGGCGCGGACATAGCCGTTGACCACGGAATCGGCGGGCGAGCGGCCGCGCCCCACCCCGCCGGCGGCGATGGCATCGAGAATCTCGATCGCCGCCTGAACGCGCGCACCCGGCGTCATGAAGCCTTACAGGTCTGGACGGTAGTTCGGCGCCTCGCGGGTGATGGCGACGTCGTGGACGTGGCTCTCGCGCAGGCCGGCCGAGGTGATCTTGAGGAACTCGCAGTTCTTCTGCATCTCGGCGATGTCGCGGTTGCCGGTGTAACCCATCGCCGCCTTGAGACCGCCGACGAGCTGGTGGATGACCGTGGACACCGGCCCCTTGTACGGCACGCGGCCCTCGATGCCTTCGGGAACGAGCTTCAGCGTGTCCTTGATGTCCTGCTGGAAGTAGCGGTCGGCCGAGCCGCGCGCCATCGCGCCCACCGAACCCATCCCGCGATAGGCTTTGTAGGAGCGGCCCTGGTAGAGGATGACCTCGCCCGGAGCTTCATCGGTGCCGGCAAACAGCGTGCCGAGCATGGCCACACTGGCCCCCGCGGCGATGGCCTTGGCGAGATCGCCGGAATACTTGATGCCGCCGTCGGAGATCACCGGGATGTTGCGCTTGCGCGCCACCTCGACGGTGTCGAGGATTGCCGTGAGCTGCGGCACACCGACACCGGCAACGATGCGCGTCGTGCAGATCGAGCCCGGGCCGATGCCGACCTTCACCGCGTCGGCGCCGGCATCGATCAGCGCCTGGGCGCCGTCGGCGGTGGCCACGTTGCCGGCCACGATCTGGGTGTAGTTCGAGAGGCGGCGCACGCGCTCGACCGTCTTCAGCACGCCCTGCGAATGGCCGTGCGCCGTGTCGACGACCACGACGTCGACCTCGGCGTCGAACAGCGCCTCGGCGCGCGCCACGCCATTGTCGCCCGTACCCGTGGCGGCGGCGGCGCGCAGGCGGCCCTTCTCGTCCTTGGTGGCGTTGGGGAAGCGCTGCGCCTTCTCGATGTCCTTGACCGTGATCAGGCCGATGCAGCGATAGGCGCCGTCGACCACGATCAGCTTCTCGATGCGATGCTGGTGCAGCAGGCGCTTGGCCTCGTCGCGCGACGCACTCTCCTTGACCGTGACCAGCTCATCCTTGGTCATCAGCTCGCGCACCGGCTGGCGCGGGTTGGAGGCGAAACGCACGTCGCGGTTGGTCAGGATGCCGACCAGCTTGCCCGAGCCCTCGACCACCGGCACGCCGGAGATCTGGTTGTCGGCCATCAGCTTCAGCGCATCGGCCAGCGTCGCGTCCGGCCCGATGGTCACCGGGTTGATGACCATGCCGGATTCGAACTTCTTCACCTTGCGCACCTCGTCCGCCTGGCGGGCGATGTCGAGATTGCGGTGGATGACGCCCAGACCGCCGGCCTGCGCCAGCGCGATGGCCAGCGTGCTCTCGGTCACCGTGTCCATGGCGGCCGAAAGCAGCGGGATGCCGAGCTCGATGCGGTTGGTCAGGCGGGTCTTGGTGTCGCAGTCGCCGGGCAACACGGCAGAGGCCGCCGGCTTGAGCAGCACGTCGTCAAAGGTCAGGGCGTCGCGGATTTGCATGCCATCTCTCGGAGTCGGAGGTGGCCGGCCATCATACACATCAGTGGCGCGATTCCAAGCTACCCCTGCCGCACCGGAGGCCCTACCCGCCCGGCCCCTTAAACCCCGTCGCGACAAAGAAGAATTCAGCCGATTCCTGACGGCTCGAGGGCGGCTTGATGCGCCGGACGAGGGCGAAATGCCGCCGCAGTTCGTTCTGGAACTGCTGCTCCTGGCCGCCCTGCAGCATCTTGGCGACGAAAGCGCCACCGGGCTTCAGGGTCTCGGTGGCGAAGACCAGCGCCGCCTCCACCAGGTTCATGATGCGCAGGTGATCGATATCCGTCTGGCCGGTCGCGGCTGCGGCCATGTCCGACAGCACCAGATCGACCGGCCCGTCGAGGGCGGCGCGCACCTGATCGGGCGCCTCGGGCGCCAGAAAGTCACCGGTCAGCATGACCGCACCGGCGATCGGCTCCACCTCCTGAAGGTCGAGGCCGACGACCTTCGCGCCGCGCTGAACGGCGACTTGCGCCCAGCCGCCCGGTGCGGCGCCCAGGTCGACGACCCGCGCGCCCGGCTTCAGCAGGCGCAGCTTGTCGTCGATCTCGGCCAGCTTGAAAGCGGCGCGCGAGCGATAGCCATGTCGCTTCGCTTCCGCGACGTAGGGATCGTTGAGCTGACGCTTGAGCCAGTTGGCCGAGGAGAGCGAACGCCCTTTCGCCGTGGTGACCCGCTGCGTCAGCCGCCGGCCGCTATCCGGTGCGCCACGCTTGCCCTTGCTCATGAGCTGGCGGTGCCGCGCATCAATCCCAGGAGGATGCCTTCGCGCAGACCCCGGTCGGCGACGCGCAGCCGCGGCACGGGCCAGACCTCGAGAATGCCTTCGAGGATGGCGCAGCCGGCCAGCACCAGATCGGCGCGCTCGGTACCAATGCAGGGCTGTGCGGCACGGCCGCGCCAGTCCAGCTCGCGCAGCTCGGCACACACGGCCTGGATCTCGGCGAGCTCCAGCGACGAGCCGTCGACCAGCGCACGGTCGTAGCGCGGCAGCTGCTGACGGATACCCGAGAGGGTCGTCACCGTGCCCGAGGTGCCGAGCATCTGCACCGACCCGCTGGCAAGTCTGGAGCGGATTGCGTGCCGCTCTTCGAAGGCCGAGAGCGCCTGCGCCGTCTCCCGGACCAGCGCCGCGTAGGCATCGGGCGAGACGCGGTCGCGGCCCAGCCGCTCCGCCAGCACGACGACACCGCTGGCCAGCGACAGCGAATCAATCATCTCCCAGCGCTCACCGTTGCGCGTCAGCCACGTGACCTCCGTGCTGCCGCCGCCGATGTCGAACAGGATGGCACCGGGCACCGCGGTGTCGAGCAGCGAGGCGCAGCCGGTCAGCGCCAGATCCGCCTCCTCGCGCGCCTCGATGATCTCCAGCGAGAGGCCTGTCTCCGCCGCGATCCGGGCCACGAAGGCGCCGCCGTTGCGCGCCCGCCGGCAGGCCTCGGTGGCAACGCCACGATAGGAGGTGACGCCACGCTTGCGCAGCTTGCCGGCGCAGATGCGCAGCGCGTCCACGGTGCGGTCCATGGCGGACATGCCGAGCTCGCCCGTGCTCGCCAGGCGCTCGCCCAGCCGCACGATGCGAGAGAAGGCATCGATCACGCGAAAGGAATCGCCCTGCGGGCGTGCCACCAGCAGCCGGCAATTGTTGGTGCCGAGGTCGAGCGCGGCGTAGACGGCACTGTCGCGCCGCGGCGCCCCGCTGCTCGCGGCCGGGAAGCCGGAATCCATCACAGACGTCGATGCCTCGTGCCGGCCCACCGCGTTCCCTCACCGGGCCGCGCGGCATGCCTTTATGGGTTGATTGCCGGCATGTAACCACAGACAGCCGGCCGTGCGAAGCGCTTATGCCGGCTGACCGAAGGAGAAGTCGATAGCGGCCGTGCCTCAGCGCCAGGGCAGGACGTCGTCGGGCAGCAGGCCCGCCATGCGGTCGAGCACGACCATGACCAGCGCCACGACCGAGACGGCCGCGAGGGCCACCGCCGCCGCCGCGGAGACCAGCCCGGCCTCTTCGAGGCTGAACAGCACCACGCCGAGCGTTTCCGTGCCGCGCGACCAGAGCAGGGCCGACACGGTGAGCTCGTTGAAGGCAATGAGGAACGCCAGCAGCGCGCCTGCCGCCATGGTCGGCGCAGCCGCGGGTGCGAGGATGTAGCGCAGTCTCTCCCACGGCCCGGCCCCGCACACCGAGGCGGCTTCCTCGATCGAGGTGTCGAGCTGTCCCATCGCCTCGGTGACCGGTTTCAGCGCCAGCGGCAGGAAGCGCGCGACATAGGCGAAGATGATGATGAACGGCGTGCCGTAGAGGCTGATCTCGATGAGCGGCAGCGGCTTGAGCAGCAGCAGGATGCAGGCCAGCGCCAGCACCACGCCGGGCAGCGCATAGGGGATGTCGAACAGCCCTTCGATCAGGCCCCGCCATTTGCCGGCGTGCCGCGCCAGAACATAGCCGAGAGGCAGCGCCAGAAACGCCACCAGACAGGCCGCCAGCCCGGAGAAGAGCAGCGAGTTGACGAAGGCCCGCGCCGTGACCGGCTGGCGCACCAGCACCTCGGTGAAATTGTTGAGCGTCACGGTATTGAAGCCGAGGCCCACGCCGTAGGTCGGCACCAGGGCAGCCGCCAGCAACGAAACAAGCGGCACGACCAGCACCACCAGCAGGGCGAACAGCATCGCGGCCTGCAGGACCCAGCCGCCGCGCCCGATCTTCCACAGACCCTCGACGGTCGCCCCCGCTTCGAGACGCGCCTCGCCGGCCGGCGTCAGGCGCCTTGCCACCAGCAGGCCGATGATGGTCAGCACGATCAGCAGCAGGCTGACCGCGGCGGCGTCGCCGATCACCGAGGGACCGAAGCTCGACAGGCGGCGATAGATGAGCGTGGGCAGAGTCAGATAGTTGACCGGCAGCCCAAGCAGCGCGGGGATGCCGAAATTGCCGATGCCCGCGACGAAGCACAGGATGCCCGCCGCCGCAATGTGGCCGCGCATCAGCGGCAGGATGATCCGGGTCAGCACATGCAGGCGCGAGGCGCCGTCCACCGCTGCCGCATCGACCAGTTCGCGCGGGATGCGGCGCAGGCCGGCGCGCAGGGTGACGAAGGCCAGCGGCGCGTGGTGCAGCGCCAGCACGGCGACGATCCCCCCGGCGCTGCGCAGCGGGTTCGGCGTGCCGGGCGACGGCGCCAGGCCGAGCGTGTTGAGCAGCGGCGACGACGGGCCGGTCGCCGCGATGAAGGCGAGTGCGACGACCTGCGGGGCCATCATCATCGAGAGCACGAACAGGAATGAGAAAGCGCGCCGGCCGCGGATATCGGTCAGCGTGATCGCCAGCGCGGCGGCGAGGCCCAGCACCAGCGCCAGCGCCGCCGACAGCACGCCGGTTTCAAGCGAATGGAACAGTGCGCGCAGCGCGGCCCGCGAGGTGATCTCGGCCAGCGCCGCCGTCGGCACGAATTCGCCCGCCCGCGTCAGAGCCGCGCTGATCAACCGCCCCGTCGGCAGCAGGGTGAGCAAAACCAGACAGGCCGCCAGCAGGACGACCAACGCCCAGCCATCCCGGAACGCGGCGTTCAGGATGCCTGGGGGCGGACCGGACGGAAGGTCACGTCGCGCCTCGGCGCGTATGGCGCCGATATCGCTCACTCGAAGATGTCGGCGAAGCGCTTCTTGTTGGCGGTTTCATCGGCCAGCGCCTTTGCCGGCTCGAAGCGCATCAGCTTGATCTCCTCGCGCGTCGGATACCCGGCCGGCAGCGGCACCGCGGGATGCGCCGGCACGTAGCCCTGCCGGGAGGCGAGTTCCTGCCCTTCGCGCGAGACCAGGAAGTCAACGAAGGCCCGAGCCGCCGCGACATTGCGGGTGGTCGAGAGGATCGCCACCGGCTCGGTCACGGCCGAGACGCCCTCGGCCGGGAAGACGAATTCCACCGGCGCGCCCTTGGCCTTCTCGCGGATGGGCATGAAGTCGACGATCATGCCGTACAGCTTCTCGCCACCCGCCACCTGCTTGAGCACGTCGCCGTTGCCGCCCGACGCCATGGCGCCGTTCTTGCGCAGGTTCTCGTAGTAGCTCCACGCCTGCGGCAGGTTCGAGGTCAGGGTCACCGTGTGAATCATCGCCGCGCCCGAGGCCAGCGGCGACGGCATGGCGACCAGCCCCTTCGCCTCGGGTCGGGTCAGATCGAGCCACGAGGCCGGCTTCAGCGGCGCCCTGGTGTTGTAGACGATGCCGGTGGTGATGAGCTTGGTGGCGAACCAGGTCTTGTCCGGATCGTGAATCCCCGCCGGATAGGCCGAGAGATCGGCGCCCGCGTGTGCGGACAGGCGACCTTCCTTCTTCAACGCCTCCATTGTCACGCTGTCGGCGATCAGCAGCACGTCGGCCTGGGGCTGCCCGGCCTCGATCTCGGCCCGCAGCTTGGCCATCACCCGAGGCGTGCCGTCGCGCACGAAGCTGGCATCGACCCGTGGAAATCTGAGCTTGAAAGCCTCCAGCGTCTGCTGGGCGTCGGTCTGGGGCTGGCTGGTGTAGAGCACCAGTTTGCCGTCCTGGGCCTGGGCCATGGCAGGACCGGCCAGCGCCGCAAGCGCAACGAGACACGCGAGGGTCGATTTCATGGGGAACTCCGGGTCGAAAACAGGCGGACGGGATCGTCCATCCGGCGCAAATTAACGGGGCTGTATGACGCTCGCGTGAAGACCGCCCTAGCCGCTGACCGCCTCGGGCGCGGCATGTAACCATATCCCGCCACCCCGGCGGAAGGCGCTGTCGATGCCCATTGCACGGCCGTCTCCCCCAAGAATCGCTCGCCCTCGTCATATGGGACTTCGGAGACATTTCGTCCATAGGGCGCCTGCGAAAAATTTTGCGTCCTGTGGGGAAAAGCCCGCGCCATTAGCCACATTGGACAGAGTTGCACATAAAAAATCGTTTAAAAACAACTGATTAAACAGCCAAAATCCGTCCGCCACCGGAAAGACACAATTGGCCGCACTGTGGATAACCGGCGAGGCCGCGCTGGCGGGTCTCCGCGACAAGGGTCCTGCCGCCCTCGCTCCTGCCTGCCTTCGCTCACCGCTACACAAAGCCGGCAGGCCTGTGCTAAAAGCCGCCCTTCTTGGCGACCGAGCCCATCCGCGGCTCCGCTGGGGGATCGTCCAACGGTAGGACTCCAGACTCTGACTCTGGCTATCTAGGTTCGAATCCTAGTCCCCCAACCAGCCTTCGCCGCTTCGCGGCTACGGCTGGCAAGCCAGCCCTTGATGCTCTCATACCTACTCGCGCCCACTCTAGGCGGCGCGGCGAGGATCGAAGCGTTTGATCTTCGCAACCTCGCCCGCGATCCGGCGCTTCGCTTCCATCGTGTCGTAGGCGTTCTGCAGGCGCAGGAAATAGCCTTCGGACAGATCGAAGAACTTGCACAGGCGCAGGTCGGTATCGGCCGTGATGTCCCGCGTACCGTTAACAATGGCGTGGATACGGTTGCCGGGAACGCCAATGGCCTGTGCCAGATGGTTCTGACTGATGCCGATCTCGCTCAGGAACTCTTCCTTCAAAATCTCTCCGGGATGGGGATTGCGACGCTGGCCCATGACATCCCTCCGTTAGTGGTAGCCCACGATCTCGACATCGCGCGCATCGCCGCGGTCGAAGACAAAGCAGATACGCCACTGATCGTTGATGCGCATGCTCATCTGCCCCACTCGATCCCGCTTGAGCGCTTCCAACCGGTTACCGGGCGGATTCCGCAGGTCGTTGACCGTCCGCGCGGCGTCAAGCTGACGTAGCTTACGCAACGCGCGGTCCTGGATATCGCCCGGGAACTTACGGGTGGATTGCCCATTCCAGATCCGCTCGGTGTCCTTGCACGCAAAAGAAACGATCATCCGCTTCAATCAAGTATAAGGTGATACGTGATACGTAATACGTATCAAGTATTTTTTTGCGGCTTCAGGCGATCCAAGCCTCGGAAATGCTCAGGCTTTTACCGGCTTCCCGCCCTGCACTTTCGCCCAGGTGTCGCGCAGGCCGATCGTGCGGTTGAACACGAGCCGATCGCGGGTCGAATCCGGGTCGCGGCAGAAATAGCCCTGGCGCTCGAACTGCACCGCGGCCGTCGCGTTGTCCGTGGCCAGCGAGGGCTCGACCCGGGCGCCGTCGAGGATTTCCATCGAGTTGGGATTGAGATCGGCGAGGAGATCGCTGCCCCCCGCCCCCGGATCGGGCCGCGAGAAGAGCGGGTTGTAGAGGCGGATCTCGGCCGGCCTGGCATGCGCCGCCGACACCCAGTGCAGGGTACCCTTCACCTTGCGCCCGTCCGGCGCATCGCCGCCGCGCGTCGCCGGATCGTAGGTGCCGCGTAGCTCCGTGATGGCGCCGCCCGCGTCCTTCACCACGCCCGTGCAGGTCACCAGATAGGCGCCACGCAGCCGCACCTCGCGGCCCGGCCCGAGGCGGAAGAACTTGTTCGGAGGATTCTCCATGAAGTCTTCCTGCTCGATATAGACCTCGCGCCCGAAGGGCACCTTGCGGGTCCCCGCATCGGGCTTTTCCGGGTGGTTCTGCAGCTCGAACTCCTCGGTCTGGCCCTCCGGGTAGTTCTCCAGCACCAGCTTGAGAGGCCGGAGGACCGCCATGCGGCGATCCGCGGCGCCCAGATGCTCACGGATCGTGTGCTCGAACAGCGCCACTTCGATGATGCTGTTGGCGCGCGCCATGCCGATCCGCTTGACGAATTCGCGCAAGGCTTCGGGGGGCACGCCGCGCCGGCGCATGCCTGCGATCGTCGGCATCCGCGGATCGTCCCAACCCTTCACCCGTCCGTGCTTCACCAGATCGGTGAGGAAGCGTTTCGACAGGACCGTGTAGGTCAGGTTGAGGCGGGCGAACTCGTACTGCCGCGGCCGCGACGGCACCGGCAGGTTGTCGAGGAACCAGTCGTAGAGCGGCTGGTGATCAGCGAACTCCAGGGTGCAGAGCGAATGCGTGATGTGCTCGATGGCGTCCGACTGCCCGTGGGCATAGTCGTAGGTCGGGTAGATCTTCCAGGTCGTACCGGTGCGCGGATGCGTCGCATGCAGGATGCGGTAGAGCACCGGATCGCGCAGGTTCATGTTGCCGGCGGCCAAATCGATCCTGGCGCGCAGCACGCGGGCGCCGTTGGGAAACTCGCCAGCCTTCATCCGGCGGAAGAGATCGAGATTCTCCTCGACGCTGCGGTCGCGGAACCGGCTGGGCTTGCCCGGCTCGGTCAGCGAGCCGCGCATCGCGCGCATCTCCTCGAGCGGCGTGTCGTCGACATAGGCCTTGCCGGCGCGGATCAGGTGCTCGGCCCACTGGTAGAGCTGCTCGAAGTAATCCGAGGCGTGATAAAGCGCGTCCCACTCGAAGCCGAGCCAGCGCACGTCGCGCTCGATGGCGTCGATGTACTCCTGCTCTTCCTTCGTCGGGTTCGTGTCGTCGAAGCGCAGGTGGCAGCGCCCGCCGAATTCCCGGGCGACGCCGAAATTGAGGCAGATCGACTTGGCGTGCCCGATATGCAGATAGCCGTTCGGCTCCGGCGGGAACCGCGTGACGACGGTCTTGTGACGCCCGGAATCGAGATCGCCCTGGATGATCTCGCGGATGAAATCGCGGCCGCCGTCTGGCGTCGTCGAGCTGTCGTCTGACATCGTGCTCCTTGGGGCGCAGCGGATGCGGTGAGGCGCGCCGGGGTCTATGTGCCAAATCCCCGGCACGCCGCCAAGCCCCGTTCGAGGTATCCGCTTCCGTCAGAGGTAGGAACGCACCCGCGACCCGGCCGTTCTCTCGACGATGCGGATCGGCGCGCCTCACTCGCCCGCCCCTGCTTGAGCCTGTCCCCCCAAACCGAAGCGTACGAGGTGCCCATGAAAGACACCCCGAAACCGTCGAAACCCAGCGTCCGCCCCGACCCCGCGCCGGAGGAAAAATCCGAAGACCAGATCGACAAGGAGCTAGCCGATTCCTTCCCGGCCAGCGACCCCCCGTCGATCAGCGGCAGCTCCACCGCCGGCGCCGGCCCCGGCAAGAAGAGCAAGCCGCCGGTCCCGCCCAGGAAGGACCGCTGACCCAAGCATCCGGCGGGGCATACTCTCGCTGGCCCGTTGCCGGGTGTGCTAGACACCCCCGTGTCGAATGGATGATTCGGCACGGGGGGGTTCATCATGTGGCAGGCCGCACGGCGTTCGATCCTGGTAGCAGCCCTGGGGCTGCTGGCCTCCTGCGCCTCATCGGGCGACGGGCCTCGCCCTCCAGCGAAATCCTTTTTCGTCTTCTTTGCCGTCGATAGCGCGGAACTGAGCCCGGAAGCACACCAGATCATCGAACAGATCGCCCAGGAGGCCCGCCGCATCCAGGCCACCGGCGTCGGCATCGTCGGCTATGCCAGCCCGGCGGGTACGCCGTCCCACAATCTGCGCCTCTCGGATCATCGCGCGGCGGCAGTCGAGGTGGCGCTGCGCTCGCGCGGCGTGCCCGGAAACATCATCGTGCGCACCCATCACGGCGCGACGCCGATCGTCGGGCCGGAAATCGAAGGCCAGCGGGTCGAAGTCGTGGTCTCGCGCGAAGACCCGAAGCGGTCCTAGCGGCTAATTCGCTGAGGTTGAGTCCGTCCGGCTGCCGGACGGCATCTCGCTATCGCCCGATGGCAACGCCGGTGCGGGCATGGGCTGTTCCGCCAGGGCACGGCGTGCCTGGGCCTGCGACCAGACCGAAACCGGAATGCTGGCCGTATAGAGCACGCCGGCGATCAGGAAGGTCAGGAACGGCTCGCTGGCGATGGCCGCCGCCAGAATGACCGCCAGCAGAAGGATGGGCAGCGCCATCGACGGCGTGAGCTTGAGCTTCTTGGTCGAGAAGGTCGGGATCCGACTGACCATGAGTGCCGCGACCGTCAGCATCACCGCCGCGTTGAGCGACGGCCGGTCGAAAAAGCCGCTGCCAAACTGGATCGTGCCCATCAGCGGCAACAGGGCGAGGAAGGCTCCGGCGGGTGCCGGCACGCCGACGAAATAGGCGCCGGCCCACGGCGGCGGATTGGGGTCGCCGATCATCGTGTTGAAGCGGGCGAGCCGCAGGGCGCAGCACACGGCAAAGACCAGGCAGAAGGCCCAGCCCAAACCGCCGAGGTGATGGAGGGAGGCGAGATAGACCATCATCGCCGGCACGGCGCCGAAGCAGAGGAAGTCGGAGAGCGAATCAAGCTCCGCGCCGAATTTCGACGTGCTGTTGAGCAGCCGGGCCAACCGCCCGTCCAGGACATCGAGCACCGCGGCGACCACGATGGCGAAGATCGCCAGGTCCCAGCGCTCCATCATGGCAAAGCGCAGCGCGGTGAAGCCGGCGCAGAGCGCCAGCACCGTGAGCACGTTCGGGATCAGCCGGTTGACGGTCGGCTGCTCGAAACGCGGCCGCCTCGAATGCAGGGGGTCACCGCGAAATCGTCCGCCCGGTCCAAACATCAGCGCACCTCGCCTTGTCGAGCCCCCTCACCTGAAATCAGATCGGCAATGATGGTTTCCCCGCCAATCGCCAGCTGGCCGACCGAGACTAGCGGCGCCACGCCCGGCGGCAGATAGATGTCGACACGGCTGCCGAAGCGGATGAGGCCGTAGCGCTCACCCGCGCGCACGGCCTGCCCCTGCTTCAGCGTGCACTTGATGCGCCGGGCGATCAGTCCGGCGATCTGCACGAAGGCGATATCGCGGCCGTCATGGGCGAGTGCCACGCGCACCGACATGCGCTCGTTGTCCTCGCTGGCCTTGTCGAGGGCGGCGTTGATGAACGCGCCCGGGCGATAGGCGACGGCCGTCACCGTGCCGTCGGCCGGCACGCGCTGCACATGCACGTTGAAGATGTTGAGGAAGATGCTGACGCGGGTGACCGGCGTCGATCCCATGCCGAGATCGGCCGGCGGCGGCACCTCGACGATCAGGCTCACCTCCCCGTCCGCCGGGCTGACCACGAGCCCGGGCCGCGTCGGTATCACCCGATCCGGATCGCGGAAGAAGTAGGCCATCCAGGCGGTGAGCACGATGCCGAGCACGCCAAGCGGCGCCCACAGCCAGCCAAGCACGAGCGTGATGAGCGCTCCGCCGGCGACGAAGATCGTGCCTTCCGGGTGTAGGCGAAACGCGACAGAGCGGAACATCGGATGCATGGTCAAGGGGCGCTCACGAATGCGGTAACAGAAGCGGCGCAGTCTAAACGAGTGCACGCCCGACGGTCACGCGATACCGCGTGCCATCGGCCCCTTCGTCTCTATATGGGGATTTCAGTTGGTCCGGTTAAGACTGAAGACCTGCCCCGGATAGATCAGGTCCGGGTCCCGGATCTGGTCACGGTTCGCCTCGTAGATCAGCGTATAGGCGATACCCTGGCCATGGATGCGGCGGGCAATGCGCCAGAGCGACTCACCCGGCTGCACCACCACGGCAGACTGGGCCGTATCGTTGAGTTCGACGGCCGCGCGCTGGAACGGCAACTCGATGCGCGTCGCCACCCGCCCATCGGCGCCGAGCTCGTCGAGCCGCAGGGTGTAGAGACCGGCCGCCAGCTTGTCGGCGGGCACCAGGAGCCAGCGCCCCTCCGGGGTCGCCTGCGTGCGCCCGACCAGCTTGTTCTCGATGTAGATCTGCACCGTGGCGTTGGCGGGTGCCCGACCGGACAGCACGATCTTGCCCGCGGTGTCGTAGTCGATCACGTCAACCGCCAGACGCGGCGCCGTAGCGTCCGCGCGAGCGGGAGGCCCCTGCAGAAGGCTCGACACGCCGCTGCCGTCACGCAGCGTGGCCACCGCAAGGGGTGCGGAGGGCCGCTCGGCGACGGCGACAGCGGTGTCCTTGCTGCGCTCCGGCACGACCAGAACGACGACCTGTTCCGAGCGCGTCTCGCTGCCGCCGCTCCGCGCGGAGAGAGAGAGCTCGCGCCCGCCCGGCGGCAGCGGATCGTTGGGCACGAACACCCATTCGCCGCGCGCATCGGCGGTCACCGTGCCAATCGGCTTGCCGCCGTCGAAGATCTGCACCTGTGCGTTGGGCGCCGCGCGCCCCGCCATCACGGCATCGCCCTGCGGGCTGATGCGCACGACATCGAAACTCGGTTGAGTCACGGACGGTGCTGCGGGCGCTGCGGCTGGCCGCTGCGGGGCGGCTGACGGTGTCGCCGGCACGGCCACTTGCGGCGACGCCGAGGCCATGGCCGGTGCCTGTGCAGGTGCCGCCGCGGATTTCACCTCTGCCAGCTCATCGGTGCGCAGGTGATACCAGGCGAGCCCGGTGCCAATGGCCACGAGACCAACACCCACAAGGCCGGCGATGACGGGCCGCTGAAGCATGAAACTCCGGACTCGCGAACGGTTAACGAGCGCAGGATAGTCCAGACCCGGGCGTAGCGCCAAGGTGCAGTGCACCATTGCCGTACTTCGGCACCGTCGGCGGAATTAACTTTTCGGCTTGCGGACCCGGTTCTCGACAGGCGGCAGCGAACGCAGATAGGCGATCATCGCCTTGAGATCGTCCTCGCTCAGCTTGCCCGTGGTCTCCTTGACCACTTCCGCCATCTCGCCGCCGACGAAATCGCCGTCGGAGGTCATGCCCATCTTGAGCAGGTCGGTGAAATCCCCGGGGCTCCACTTGCCGAGCCCGGTCTCAGGATGCGGCGTCAGGTTGGGCGCCGTGCCCTCATCCAGCACGCCGCCCGCCAGCCATTTCGAACGGTCGAGCCCACCGGCGAAATTTCGCGGGGTGTGGCATTCGCCGCAATGCCCCAGCGCGTTGACCAGATAGGCGCCGCGATTGATCTCGGCGGATTTCGCCGGATCGGGCCTGAACTGGCCCGGGGTGAAGAACAGCGCCTTCCAGCCGATCATCGCGAGGCGGATGTTGAACGGGAAGCCCAGGCCATGCGGCTTGTTGGGCTGCGCCGAGGCCGGCACCGTGCGCAGATAGGCCCAGAGATCGGCGATATCCGCATCCGTCATGCCGGTGAACGACGTGTATGGGAATGCCGGAAAATAATGCGCGCCGTCGGGACGAATGCCCTCGCGCAACGCACGCCGGAACTCCGCTTCGGTCCAGCGACCGATGCCGGCGGTCGGATGCGGCGTGATGTTCGGACCGTAGAAACTGCCGAAGGGCGTTTTGATCTCGCGCCCGCCGGCCAGCGGCGCGCCGTTGTTCTTCACGTCGGTATGGCAGCCAAGACAGCCACCCGCATGAAAGATGTACTCGCCGCGTTGCACCTGCGCCGGGTCGGGCGACTGCGCGGCGGCGGGACTGACTGCAAACGCCACGACGGCGCCCGCCAGAATCGAAATGGCCCGCGCCGCGTGAGCGGCGGCGGGCCATCCGAACCGTGCTGTGAAATGCACTCGGCGCTAAGCCTTAGGACGGCTTGCGGTACGGCTGGTGGCAGCCGCCGCAGGACTGACCGACGGCCGGGAAGGCTGCCTTGGCAGCGGCCTCATCGCCGGCGTTCGCCAGCCGGGTCGCCGCGTCCTCGAAGGCCTTCGCCTTGGCATCGAAATCCGCCTTGTTCGTCCAGATGGCCGGAAGGGCGTTGCCGCCCTCGGTGCCTGGGCCGAATGCGCCGGGAATGCGCTTGCCGGAGTTCACCAGGACATTGGCCGCTTCCTTGGCTGCCGCGAGGTTGAAAGGCTGCTCGCCGCGCATCATGGGGGTCAACACGCGCATCTGCGCGCCGTTCTGCTTCATCCCCTCCTGCCGGGCGGCAACCTGCGGCGCCTGGGCATCCGCGATCAGCGCCGTCCCCAACACCGCAGCGAAGGCGGCGGCGGCTAGTCCAAAACGTAAACCCTTGGTCATTCTCCCAAACTCCCAATATTGCGATCCACAAGGGACCGGTGACCCAACAACACCGCGGGTCGCTTTTTATTCCTGACGGGGTATCTTAGCCGCCCTTGGGCGAATCGCAATCGCCCCTCCCCGGCCCATTTACCCTCCTATGGCCAAGACCCCGAAGCGCCGTATTCGTTCCGTCTGCGTCTACTGCGGCTCCTCCAGCCGTGGCCCCCGCCGCCACCGCGAGGAGGCCATACGCTTTGGCCGGACCCTGGCCAAGGCCGGCATCGAGCTGGTCTACGGGGGTGGGCATGTCGGGCTGATGGGGCTGATGGCCGACGCCGCCCTGTCGGCGGGAGGCCGGGTGACCGGGGTCATCCCGGAGGATCTGATCAAAAAGGAGGTCGGTTACGGCAAAGTGACCCGCCTCGTCGTCACCAAGAGCATGCATGCGCGCAAGATGGCGATGTTCAAGCGCTCGGACGCCTTCGTCGTCCTGCCGGGCGGACCCGGCACGCTCGACGAGTTCTTCGAGGTGCTGACCTGGCGGCAGCTGCGCTTCCACGACAAGCCGATCGTCCTGGTGGAAAGCCACGGCTACTGGAAGCCGCTGATCGGGCTGATCGAGTGGATCATCCGGAACGGCTACGCCCGGGCGAGCTTCCGCCGGCTGTTCAAGATCGTGCCGGGGATCGACGACGTGCTGCCGGTCCTCAAGGCCGCCCCCCGCCCGCGCGTGAAATCCAAGCCCAAGCGCCTGTAAACGGCCGCGTTTCCACGGCCCCGGCAAGGCGCCGGCAAGCCATGACAGGCGCCGCAGGTTGCGCTAAAACACCCGCCTCCCGCCCGGCCGCTCTGGCCCGGGCGCCCATTTCCCACGCATCAGTAACGTCAGGGGTTTCCCGAAATGAAGAAGATCAAGGTCGCCAACCCGGTCGTCGAGCTCGACGGCGACGAGATGACCCGCATCATCTGGAAGATGATCCGCGAGCGGCTCATCCTCCCCTATCTCGACATCGACCTGAAATACTACGACCTCGGCGTCGAGGCCCGCGACCGCACCGACGACCAGATCACCATTGACGCCGCCAACGCCATCAAGAAGTTCCGCGTCGGCGTGAAGTGCGCCACCATCACCCCCGACGAAGGGCGCGTGAAGGAATTCAACCTCAAGCAGATGTGGCGCTCGCCCAACGGCACGATCCGCAACATCCTCGACGGCACGATCTTCCGCGAGCCGATCATCTGCAAGAACGTGCCGCGCCTCGTCCCGACCTGGACGAAGCCGATCGTCGTCGCCCGCCACTCCTACGGCGATCAGTATCGCGCCACCGACTTCAAGGTTCCCGGTCCCGGCAAGCTGTCGATCACCTTCACCGGCACCGACGGCCAGAGCAACATCCGCCACGTGGTCTTCGACTTCCCCAGCGCCGGCGTTGCCATGGCGATGTACAACGTCGACGATTCGATCCGCGGCTTCGCGCGCGCCTGCTTCAACTACGCCGACATGCGCGGCTACCCGGTCTATCTCTCGACCAAGAACACGATTCTCAAGATCTACGACGGCCGCTTCAAGGACATCTTCGACGAGGTCTTCGCCACGGAGTTCGCCGACAAGTTCAAGGCGAAGAAGCTGGTCTACGAACACCGCCTGATCGACGACATGGTCGCCTCGGCGCTCAAGTGGAACGGCGACTTCCTCTGGGCCTGCAAGAACTACGACGGCGACGTGCAGTCGGACGTCGTCGCCCAGGGCTACGGCTCGCTCGGCCTGATGACCTCCGTGCTGATGACGCCCGACGGCCAGACCGTCGAGGCCGAGGCAGCGCACGGCACGGTGACGCGCCACTACCGCGAGCACCAGAAGGGCAAGCAGACCTCGACCAATCCGATCGCCTCGATCTTCGCCTGGACGCGCGGTCTCGGCTATCGCGGGCGCTTCGACAACACGCCCGAGGTGACCAACTTCGCCCAACGGCTGGAAAAGGTCTGCATCGACACGGTCGAGAGCGGCGCCATGACCAAGGACCTGGCGGCGCTCGTCTCGCCCGACCAGACCTGGCTCACGACGACGCAGTTCCTCGACAAGATCGACGAGAACATGAAGAAGGCGATGGCCGGCTAAGCCTCGCCTCAACGGCAAGAAAAAAGGGCGTCGCGGGTTTTCCCGCGGCGCCCTTGTCGTTTCGGAGAATGTGTCAGGCGGCGCGGGGCAGCGCCTCGCGGACCTTGCGCACCAGGGTCTCGGGCTTCATCGGCTTCTGCACGAAGCCGGCTGGGCCGGTGCTCAGCGCGCGCTCCACGGTCTCGTCGTCGCCCAGGCCGCTGACAAACACCACACCGACATCGCGGCGCTCGCGCAGACGGCGCACCAGCTCGACACCGTCCTCGCGGCCGAGGCGGATGTCGCAGATGACCGCCGCGGGGCTCAATTCTTCGAAGAGCCGCTGCGCGGCCGCGACGTTGGACGCCGTGCCGGCGACGGCGATGCCGTCATCCTCGAGGACCGTCTGAACGTACTCGGCGATCAGAAACTCGTCCTCGATGATCAGGACTGAATTGTTGGTGCTCATGCTCACCCCGCCCTGCTCTCGTGAAGGCCGCCATGTGCGCACCCCAAGCACGGCCTCGCAAGAAGAATTAAGCTGCAGCACGGCACTATGGTAGCGCCGCGGTGTGGAAATCGTGGATCAATCGATACGCTGATCCTGGCGATGGGCCCGCAAGTGGGCCGCGTAGCGCCGCGTCAGCTCGTGCATGATCGATTCACCCTCGGGCGGACGGTCGAGGTTGAATACCACCTTCGGAAAGTCGAGGGTCTTCTGGATCTCCCAGATCTTGTCGTGCTCATGCGGCGGCAGGATCTGCACCGGCTCGCCGACGGCGACCCAGCCGATCGGCACGGTCCCGTCCTTCGGAATGCGCGTGCGCAGGTGAACCACGCCGTTGATACGAACCTCGGCGCGTGCCTCGACCACCGCATGGTTGAAGACGCAGCACCCGGTCGCGAGAAACACGTCATCCTCGATCGTACAGCCGGTGAGATAGGCGCGCGGCCCGACCAGCACGTGGTTGCCGATACGCACCGGCGCCTTCTCCGTCGCCTTGATCACCGCATTCTCCATGACGATACAGTCACGACCGAGCTCGATCGTGCCGTCCTCGGCGGAGAGCACGGCGCCGAAGCTGACGGCGCAGCCGGGGCCGATCCGGACGTCGCCGCAGAGCACGGCGTTGGGCGCGACATAGGCACTGGGATCGATGACCGGGGTCTTGCTGCGATGGCGGAAGCGCATGGCGACCTCGCAAAAGGGCGGAAGGAGCTTACTGTCATACGACTGTCATGGGGCCGTCGTAAATTGGCAGTATGGATATGAAGACGGACTTCGCACCCCTGGCCCTCGCGGCAAAACTGCGCCGCGCCGCCGCCGAACTGCGTGCAGAGCGCGACTGCGACCTTGTCAGCGAGCGGTTTGCCCGCCGTCTCGAGGCGCACGCCGATGCCATGCTCCGCCCCGAGGCGCCGCCGTGCCAGCACTTTTCCGGTCTGCGGGAAAACCCGCGTCTCCGACTCGGCGGCCGCTAGCCTTACGCCCCGTCCTCACCCGCCAGTCGTGTCAGCGCCTCGCCGGTCAGCCGCTGCACGGTCCAGTCGCTCATCGATTGGGCCCCCAGCGCCTTGTAGAACTCCAGCGCCGGCTCGTTCCAGTCCAGCACCCACCATTCCAGCCGGCCGCAGCTCCGTTCCACGGCGATAGCCGCCAGCCGGGCGAACAGGCGCTTGCCGATCCCCTGCCCCCGCCATTTCGGCGCGACGTAGAGGTCTTCGAGGTAAAGACCCGGTCGGGCGAGGAAGGTCGAGTAGTTGTGAAAGAAGAGCGCAAAGCCAGCCGGCTCGTCGCCCACGCGCGCAATCAGCACTTCGGCATAGCGCCGCTCGCCGAACAGCGTCTCGCGCAGATCGTCCTCGGTGCAGACCGCTTCGTGCGCCAGCCGCTCATAGTCGGCCAGCTTGCGGATGAACTGCCGGATCAGCGGGACGTCGTCGACCGTCGCCGGATCGATGCGCAGGCCGGACGGTGCCGCCGTCGTCAGGCGGCCGCCTTCTGAGCCAGGGTGCTCTTGATCGCCGCCAGCGCCGCATCGGCCTTGGCCGCATCCGGGCCGCCACCCTGCGCCATGTCGGGGCGGCCGCCGCCGCCCTTACCGCCGAGTTCGGCGACGCCGACACGCACCAGATCGACCGCGCTCACCTTGCCGGTCAGGTCATCGGTCACGCCAACGACCACGCTCGCCTTGCCGTCCTCGACCGCGACCACGGCGACGATGCCGGAGCCAACCTTCTTCTTGAGATCGTCGACGAGCGGCTTGAGCTCGCGGGCCGGCACGCCTTCGACCTTGCGGCCGGTGAATTTCAACCCGCCGACCTCTTCGATGGCCGGACCGCTGGCTGTACCACCGCCACCCGTGGCCAAGGCGCGGCGCGCATCGGCCAGCTCGCGCTCCAGCTTGCGGCGCTCCTCGACCAGCGCCTGGATCCGGACCGGCAGATCGGCCGGCGCCGCCTTGATCACCCCGGCCGCCTGGTGCAGCAGGTCGTCCTGCTGATTGAGATAGGCCAGGGCACCACGGCCGGTCAGCGCCTCAATGCGGCGCACGCCGGAAGCGAGCGCGCCTTCGGAAACAATCTTGAACAGGCCGATATCGCCGGTGCGTCGCACATGCGTGCCGCCGCAGAGCTCGGTCGAGAAATGCAGGTCGCTGTCGGCCTCGCGGCCGCCCATGCTGACCACGCGCACCTCTTCGCCGTATTTCTCGCCGAACAGCGCCAGGGCACCGGCCTTCACGGCGGCGTCGGGCGTCATCAGGCGGGTCATCACATCCTCGTTGGCCAGGACGCGCGTGTTCACGTCGTCCTCGACCTGCTTCAGCGTCTCGGCCGGGATCGGCGTGGGCTGGCTGATGTCGAAGCGCAGGCGCTCCGGCGCCACCAGCGAGCCCTTCTGGGTCACATGCGTGCCCAGGCGACGGCGCAGCGCCTCATGCAGAAGGTGGGTGGCCGAGTGATTGGCCCGCAGCGCGCTGCGGCGGACATTGTCCACGCGCAGTTCGACGAAATCGCCGACCTTGAGCGTGCCCTTGGCGACCTTGCCCAGATGGACGTGCACGTCTCCGGCCCGCTTCTGGGTGTCGTGGATCGCCACCTCGACACCACCGGCGGTGAACATGGCTCCGGCATCGCCCATCTGGCCGCCGCTCTCGCCATAGAACGGCGTCTGGTTGATGACCACGGCCACCTCCTGGCCGGCCGCCGCCTCCTTGACGTCCTTGCCGCCGACCAGGATCGCGCTGACGCGGCCTTCGGCCATCTCGGTGTCGTAGCCGAGGAATTCGGTGGCGCCGACCTTGTCGCGCACCTCGAACCAGATCTTGTCTTCCCCGATCTCGCCCGAGCCGGCCCAAGCCTTGCGCGCCTCGGCACGCTGGCGCTCCATGGCCACGTTGAAGGTCTCGGTGTCGACCTTGAGGCCGCGACCGCGCAGCACGTCCTGTGTGAGATCGAGCGGGAAGCCATAGGTGTCGTAGAGCTTGAAGGCGATCTCGCCGTCGAGCGCGCCGCCCTTGGCCAACTGGCCGGTGGCATCGTCGAGTAGCTTGAGGCCGCGCTCCAGCGTCTGCTTGAAGCGGGTCTCTTCCAGCTTCAGCGTCTCGGTGATCAGCGGCTTGGCGCGCACCAGCTCGGGATAGGCCGTGCCCATCATGTCGAGCAGCGTCGGCACCAGCCGGTACATCAGCGGGTCCTTGGCACCCAGCAGGTGGGCATGGCGCATGCCGCGGCGCATGATCCGGCGCAGCACGTAGCCGCGGCCCTCGTTCGAGGGCAGCACGCCGTCGGCGATCAGGAAGGACGAGGCGCGGATATGGTCGGCGATCACCCGGTGCGAGACGGCGTGCGGGCCATCCGGCGCCTGATGCGTCAGCTCGGCCGAGGCCTCGATCAGCCGGCGCAGCAGGTCGGTGTCGTAGTTGTCGTGCTTGCCCTGCAGGATGGCGGAGATGCGTTCGAGGCCCATGCCGGTATCGATCGAGGGCTTGGGCAGCGGGATGCGCTTGTCCGGCGACACCTGCTCGAACTGCATGAACACGAGATTCCAGATCTCGATGAAGCGGTCGCCATCGGCCTCCGGCGTGCCCGGCGGGCCACCCTGCAGCTTGGGGCCATGGTCGTAGAAAATCTCCGAGCACGGACCGCAGGGGCCGGTATCGCCCATCGCCCAGAAATTGTCCGCGGTGGCGATGCGGATGATGCGCTCGTCCGGCAGGCCGGCGATCTTCTTCCAGAAGCCGGCCGCGTCGTCATCGTCGTGATAGACGGTGACGTAGAGCTTCTCCTTCGCCAGCCCGTAATCCCTGGTGATCAGGGTCCAGGCATGCTCGATGGCGCGTTCCTTGAAGTAATCGCCGAACGAGAAATTGCCGAGCATCTCGAAGAAGGTGTGGTGGCGGGCGGTGTAGCCCACATTCTCGAGGTCGTTGTGCTTGCCGCCGGCGCGCACGCATTTCTGCGACGTGGCGGCGCGCTTGTAGGGGCGCTGCTCGACCCCAGTGAAGACGTTCTTGAACTGGACCATACCGGCGTTGGTGAACATCAACGTCGGATCGTTGCGCGGCACGAGCGGGGACGACGCCACGACCTGGTGGTCGTTACGGGCAAAGAAGTCCAGAAAGGCGCTGCGGACGTCGTTGGCGCTGGCCATTGAAGCTCTCGGAAAGTGTCGGCTTTCCTATGATTTAGAGATGGTTGGGCCCGCTGTCCAGCACCGGCGGAGCCGTACAAACCGGGCCCGTGGCGGCCGTCCCGGACGCCCCTTAAGATGTCTGTCCGGGAGGAAACCAATGCCAAAACTGCTGCCGACGACGCTGGTGGGCTCCTACGCCCAGCCGGACTGGCTGATCGACCGCGAGAAGCTTGCGGGGCGCTTTCCGCCCCGCGTCCGGGCGAAGGAGCTCTGGCGCATCCCGCCCGAATTCCTGGCCCAGGCCCAGGATGACGCCACCCTGCTGGCCATACGCGCCCAGGAGGAAGCCGGGCTCGACATCATCACCGACGGCGAGATGCGCCGGGAAAGCTACTCCAACCGTTTCGCCACGGCGCTCGAGGGCGTGGATATCGACAATCCCGGGACGGCGCTCGACCGCAGCGGTCACCCCAACCCCGTGCCCCGGGTCACCGGCAAGGTGCGGCGCAAGCATCCGGTCGAGGTCGGGGACGTAAAGTTCCTGCGCGCCAACACCGACCGGATGATCAAGATCACCGTGCCCGGCCCCTTCACCATGTCGCAGCAGGCGCAGAACGATTTCTACAAGAACCCGGAAGAGATGGCGCTCGACTATGCGGCGGCCGTCAACGAGGAGATCAGAGACCTCTTCTCTGCTGGGGCTGACATCGTGCAGGTCGACGAGCCCTACATGCAGGCACGACCCGAAAAGGCCCGTGACTACGGGCTCAAGGCGCTCAACCGGGCGCTCGACGGGATCACCGGCCCGACGGCCGTGCATATCTGCTTCGGCTATGCCGCGATCATCCATGAGCGGCCGTCGGGCTATTCGTTTCTGCCGGAGTTCGCCAACTCGCCAGTCAAGCAGGTGTCGATCGAGACCGCGCAATCCTCGCTCGACTGCTCGGTGCTGAAGACCCTGCCCGGCAAGACCATCCTGCTGGGCGTGCTCGACCTCTCCGACATGAAAATCGAAACGCCGGAGACGGTGGCGGCGCGCATCCGCCGCGCCCTGCCCCATGTCCCGGCCGAGCGGATCATCGTGGCGCCGGATTGCGGCCTCAAATACCTGCCGCGCGAGGTCGCCTTCGGCAAGATGAAGGCCATGGTCGAGGGCGCGGCGATCGTCCGCAGGGAACTGGGGGGCTGACTGGCAGCCCGGGCGGAGTTGCACTAATCTTAGGCAAACAACATGGCCGCTCCGGGCGGCTTTTGGGGAGGATCGCCATGCGTTTCCATGCAGTACTGACCGGCGCCGCTCTCGTGGCCGCCCTGGCCGCGCCCGCTTTCGCCGGCACGCTCGACGACGTGAAGCAGCGTGGCGTCGTGCATTGCGGCAACCCGCCGAACATCCCGGGTTACGCCTTCACCGACGACAAGGGTGAGCGCCGCGGCTTCGACATCGACACCTGCAAGGCGCTGGCCGCCGCCATCTTCGGCGACGGGAGCAAGATCCGCCTCACCGCCGTCGGCCCGCGTGACGCGCTGGCCACTCTCGCCACCGGCGGTGTCGACATCCTCACCCACCGCATGACCTGGACCTACAACCGCGACAACGGCGGCGGCATCCAGTTCGTCATGCCGCTGTTCTATGACGGCCAGGGCTTCATGGTGCGCAAGAGCGCCAACATCAAGAGCGCCACCCAGCTCAACGGCGCCTCGATCTGCGCCGCCCAGGGTACCACGACCGAGCTCAACGTCGCCGACTGGTTCCGCAGCAAGAACCTGCGCTACACCATCGTCACCTTCGCCGAGCCGGACGAGGCGCGCGGCGCCTACGACTCAGGGCGCTGCGACAGCTGGACCAACGATCTCGGCTCGCTGGCCGCCCGCGGCCTCGGTCTCAAGAACCGCGACGAGCACATCATCCTGCCGGAGACCATTTCCAAGGAGCCGATCGGCCCCGTCGTCCGGCAGGGCGACAGCCAGTGGATGCATGTCGCGCGCTGGACCTTCAACGCCCTGATTGCCGCCGAGGAGCTCGGCGTCACCCAGGCCAATGTCGACGAGATGAAGGCCAAGTCGGAGAACCCCGAGATCAAGCGCCTGCTCGGCGTGGGCGACGATCTCGGCCAGAAGCTCGGCCTCAAGGCAGACTGGGCCTATCAGGCGATCAAGGCCGTGGGCAATTACGGTGAGATGTTCGACCGTCATCTCGGCCCCAACACGCGCCTCGGCCTCAGCCGCGGCCTCAACGCCCTGTGGACCAATGGCGGCCTGATGATGGCCCCGCCCTTCCGCTGAGTTCACCCGCTTCAACCCGCACGCGGATCGCGCCCTGGCGCGATCCGCGTATTCGTTCCGCCGTCTTTCAGGGGCTGTTCGCTGCCGCCATCCTGGCAGTGCTGCTGTTCCTGGCCTGGAATACGGCCGCGAATTTCGCGCGCTACAACCTCCGCTTCGGGCTGCAGTTCCTCGACCGCCCGGCCGGCTTCGACATTCTCCAGAAGCTCATTGCCTATAACGAGGCATCGACTTACGGCCGCGCCTTCGTCGTGGCCATTCTCAACACGCTCATCCTCTCGGCCGTCGGCATCGTCTTCGCCACCATCCTCGGCTTCTTCATCGGCCTGGCGCGTCTCTCCAGCAACTGGCTGGTGGCGCGCCTCGCGGCGATCTACATCGAGAGCCTGCGCAACATTCCGCTGCTGCTGCAGATCTTCTTCTGGTACTTCGCCATTCTGCGGCCCCTGCCCGGCCCGCGGCAGAGCGTGAGCCTGCCCGGCGACATCTTCCTCAACAACCGCGGCCTCTACCTTCCCTCGCCCGTCTTTGAGGCCGGGGCCGGACTGGTCGGGATCGTCCTGCTCGTCGCGCTTGCCGGTGCCCTCATCGCCTATGCCTGGGCCGCACGTCGACTGGCCGCGACCGGCCACCGCCCGCCCGCCGCATGGGCCGCCGCAGGGTTGCTGATCGGCCTGCCTCTGCTGGCCGCTCTCACCACCGGGTTTCCGCTGAGCTGGGACCGCCCGGCCCTCACCGGGTTCAACTTCCAGGGCGGCGTGGTGGTGCTGCCGGAGTTCGTCGCCATGGCGGTGGCGCTCTCGACCTACTCGGCCTCCTTCATCGCCGAGATCGTGCGCGGCGGCGTGCTCTCCGTTCCCTCCGGCCAGGTCGAGGCGGCGCGCTCGGTCGGCCTGCGCCCCGGTGCCATCTACCGGCTGGTCGTCATCCCGCAGGCGCTGCGCGCCATCGTGCCGCCGCTGACCAGCCAGTATCTGAACCTCACCAAGAACTCGTCGCTGGCCGCGGCCATCGCCTATCCCGAGCTCACCCAGATCTTCGCCGGCACGGTGCTGAGCCAGACCGGTCAGCCGTTCGAGGTCATGGCCCTGACCATGGGCGTCTACCTCGCGATCAGCCTCGTCATCTCCTGGCTGATGAACTGGTACAACCGGCGCGTGGCGCTGCGCGAGCGTCCGGCATGAGCACGCTCACCGGAAACCAGTGGGAGAGCACGCGCAAGCCGCCGGTCGCGGCCACGGGTGCCGTCGCCTGGCTGCGCGCCAACCTGTTCTCCTCGCCGCTCAACATCGCCCTGACGATCCTGTCGCTGTGGTTCCTCTCTCTCGTCGTGCCGCCGTTCCTCGACTGGGCGGTGCTCGACGCCGCCTGGCGGGGCACGCGCATCGAGGACTGCCCCGACCGCGAAGCGGCCTGCTGGGTCTTCGTCGACGCGCGCTGGTCGACCTTCATGTACGGCAGCTATCCGGCGCCCGAGCGCTGGCGCATCGACCTGGTCTTCGCCCTGGGCGCGCTCGGCATCGCGCTCCTCATGCTGCCGCGCGTCCCCGGCAAGGCATGGATCGGCGTCGCCATGCTGACGCTCTACCCGGCGCTAACCTTCGGCCTGCTGCTCGGCGGCTGGTTCGGGCTGCGCCGCGTGCCGACTACCGAATGGGGCGGCCTGACGCTGACCCTCGTCGTCGCGGTATGGGCCATCGCCACCTCGATCCCGCTCGGCCTGCTGCTGGCGCTGGGACGGCGCTCGCCGCGGCCGGTGATCCGCTGGTTCTGCGTCGCCTTCATCGAGTTCTGGCGCGGCGTGCCGCTGATCAACGTGCTGTTCCTGGCGATCGTCATGTTCCCGCTCTTCGTGCCGGCGGGGCTCGACTTCGACAAGCTGCTGCGGGCCCTTGTCGCCTTCTCGATCTTCAACGCGGCCTACATGGCGGAGGTCTTCCGCGGCGGGCTGCAGGCGGTGCCGCCGGGCCAGTACGAGGCAGCGCGCGCGCTCGGCCTCGGCTACGCCCGGATGATGCTCTTCGTCATCCTGCCGCAGGCCGTGCGCGTCGCCCTGCCGGCGCTGGTCAACACCTGCATCGGCATCTTCAAGGAGACGACGCTGATCCTGATCATCGGTCTGTTCGATTTCCTGGCGGTAATCCAGGCTGGAATGGCCGACCCGGCTTGGATCGCTGGGGAGCATGTGCGCACCAGCGGTTATGTGTTCGCGGCGTTGGGTTTTTGGATTTTCTGCTACGGCATGTCCCGATACAGCCACTATCTCGATCGACGGCTCTCTGCCGGCCGCGCGTCACCCTAGGACGCCGATCGCGGGGATACGGAACGCGGCTCATCGCTTGAGCAGAGCCACGATGAGGTCGCTGATCCCGCGGCCCTCGAGGAGACCCGCGAGGCTCTCCCCCTGCCGCCGCCCCGCCGCGAAAGCCGTCGCCAGCGACGGCGAGCGCTTCTCCAGGAGCGACGACAGGGCGCCGATGGTCATGGCCTGGCGGACCAGCGCCTCGAGATGCGGGTCCTCATCCGCCACCGGCGGCGAGAGAATCCTGCCGATACGGTCGAGGATCAGGTTGGTGTCCTCCTCGCTCGTCATATCCAGGACCAGGACTTCACTCATCATCCCCTCCTTTGGGCGCAGGCTCAGCGCCGGCGGCGCTCGGCGTCGAGTTGCGCGGCCAGAGCACCGCCGACGACATCGGAAATCCGGAAATAGATCACCATCCCCCGGTCCGGCTGGCTGTCGAGGCAGAAGGACCGGGCCTTATTCAGCAGGGAAACGATGTCGCCCATCGGCAGCGCGGCCGACGCCACCCGGCGATCGAAGCCCGGCTGAAGCCGCTTGCTGATCGCCGTATCGGCAAGGGCGCAGTCGAGAGGCATCTCGCCGGCCGGCTCATCCGCCCGCACGACACTGGCCAGAAGGAGGCCTCCGAGAAGCAGGCCGAAAAGCAGCTTCAGCCGCAGATTGGAGCGCCGCTTGAAGATGTTGCCCCGCCGCATCGCCGTCCCCGAGTCTTGTGCATTGCCTCGGGTGCCATTGAAGTCCGGGCGTGCAAACCGGGTATGAAGGCCACGTAAACGGCGTGTAAAATTGCCTTCCGATGGCGAAATCAACGGGCAAAGAGCGGCGAAATCGGCCAGCCGCACCTAAGCGGAGACCGGGGCGTCCGCCCGAGAAGCTGCTCGTGTTCGACGCGGCGATCGTCGCCGACCTGCGCGACCTGCTGCCCGCGTCGGAATTCGACTCTTTGTTGCGGCGGGCTGCCGAGACCCTGCCGGAGACCGTGAAGGAGCTTCACCAGGCGTGGAACGGGCACGATCTGAGCGAGACCCGCCGCCAGGCCCACAAGCTGGCCGGGCTCGCCGGGAATTTCGGCTGCAACGCACTGATGACCGCCGCCCGCGGCATCGAAGCCGCCTGCGCCAACGGACAAACCCGGCCGCTGAAGCGGCTGCTTCAAGAGATTGACGGTCTGCTATCACCGACGCTGGATGCGCTCGGCCGGCAGCGGGTCGAGGCCTGACCGGTCAGGCGCGCGGCGAGCCGGCTATGGGCGCCCGGCCGGCCTGGACGGTTCGGCGAATTTGTAGCCGAAGCCCGGCACTGTCAGGATCAGCTTGGGAGTTTTCGGGTCGCTCTCGATCTTCCGGCGCAGGCGCGCAATCAGCACATCGATGGTGCGATCGAAAGGCGCGGATTCCCGGCCGGCGATCGTATCCAGCAGTTGATCGCGGGTCTGGGCCCTGCCCGGCCGCGCCGCCAGCACGACCAGCAGGTCGAACTCCGCGCGCGTCAGACGCACCTCGTGGCCCCCTCGATCCCAGAGCGACCGGCTGGCGGCATCCAGCTTCCAGCCCTCGAACTGGAGCGCCGACTCCTTGGACTCGACGGGCACCTCCGCGGGCCCCTGCATCCGCCGCAGGACCGCTTTGACACGCGCCAGGAGTTCACGCGGGTTGAAGGGCTTGGTGATGTAGTCGTCAGCACCAAGTTCCAGGCCGACGATACGGTCGACATCGTCAGCCCGAGCCGTGACCATGATGACCGCTGTCTTCGGCCGTGGGCCGAGTTGCCGGGCTAGGGCCAGGCCGTCGCCATCCGGCAGATTAAGGTCGAGAATCAGCAGCTCGAACTGGCTTTTCTGAAGGGACGCCAAGGCCTCGGCCACCGCGGAGACCGCGGTGACGGCGTACTCATTGCCCAAAAGTAGCGCCAGCATGTCTCGGGTGACCGGCTCGTCTTCGACGATCAGCACCCGCGGTTTCTCAGTCATTCTGCAATACGTCCCACCCTCGTTCACTGAGGATGCCACATTTTTACATCCTGTTTACATGCCCTTCATTGGCCGTTTGCAGGCCTTCCCTCTTATGGAGCCGCGATCCTGAAGCGAGGGAGATTCCGATGGACGCGTCGACTGCAGAACCAGACCTGGCCGCTTTCCTGGGTAGTGCTGACAACCCGCTGACCCTGGCCGAGCCATGCCCCGCGGCACACGCGGAACGCCTCCTCCGGACGATGGCCAGCTTTCCGCGCCGGACCGTTGCACCGGCTCTGCTGACAGCCGCCCAGCGCCGCGCACGCTGGCAGCGCGCCAAGCTGCTGTACCGGGTGATGCGGGGCATGACGGGCATTCTCGTCCGGCTGACACTCTACGGGATGGCGTACCGCCTGGTACGGACGGTGCGCGGCGCCCCGTTCCGGCGCCGTCACGCAATGCGGGGCCCGATCCCGCGTAGCCCCGTCAAAGCCGCCAATGCAAACCTGCCGACGGCGGATGACCCGACAGCAACCGGCCGGCGGGTGCGGGCGCTCAGCGGCCCGGACAGCGGGCGCCCTATGCTTCTCTAGGATGGCCTAAGTCAGGGAGAGCCGATGTTCGCGGCGGCAACAACGCGGCGCCACTTGGTGCGCTCGGCTTGAATGAAGGCCTCGAACTCGTCGGGAGTGCCGCCGATCGTCTCGGCTCCGACCTGGTCGAACAGGGCCTGGGTGGCCGGCTGCGCCAAAAACCGGGAGATGTGGCTGTTCAACAGCCGCACGATCTCGCGCGGGGTCGCACGCGGCGCCACCACGCCGAACCAGGCATTGGCGCGATAGCCCTCGATCGTCTCGCCGATCGTCGGGACATCGGGCAGAGCCCGCGCCCGGGCGCGACCCGTCGTGGCGAGGGCCCGCAGCCTGCCGTCGCGGATCCAGGGCAGCGCCGCCGGGATATTCTGCATGCTGAAATCGACCTGCCCGTCGACGACCGCCTGCATCGAGCGTTCGACGTTGGTCCAGGTCATCGGCATGTTGATCTCGGCACCCGTCAGGGTGGTCAGCAGCAGCATGGCCAGCGTGTTGGTGCTCGCCACGTCGACCCGGGCGTAGCTCATCTTCCCGGGTGCGGCCTGCGCCATGCGCACGGCATCGGCGACCGTCTGCCCCGCGAAACCCGGCCGAACGAGAAGGACATTGTCGACGCCCGCGATCAGCGACACGGCCGCGAAATCCTGCTGCGGATTGTAGGGCAGGTTCTTGTGCAGGAACTGATGGAACGTGACCATGCCGGTCGTGGTGAACAGCAGCGTGTAGCCGTCGCCGGGCGACTTGGCGACCTGCGTCGCCGCCAGGATGCCATCCTGACCGAGCCGGTCCACCACCTCGACCGGTTGACCCAGCGCCTGCGACAGAGCCGGCGCGATGATGCGGGCGATCTGGCCGCTGGCGCCGGCCGCGGGATAACCCACGACGAGTTGCACCGGCTTGCTCGGGTACGACTGCGCCTGGGCGGGACCGCCCATGCCCACAGCCAGCAGCACGGCGGCTGCCGCGAAAAGAACCCGACTGTGACGGACCGTGATCACCCCGCCTCCCTGCCGTAACGCTCTTGCTGGCTTGTCCACGACGCGCCTCGGCCTGATGGCCAGGCGGCGTCCGCTGACGCTATCAGGCAGCGGCGGCGGCGGCAACTCCGACCAACGATCTGTACTACCGCACATTGTGGATCAACAGGGTATGGGCGAAGATGCACCCGGTACGTAAGAGGGTTCCCGGAACGAGCCGGGATGGGGGAGACCGGGACGTCATGCGGATGGATCGATGGCCATTCCTGGCATGGTTCAGCCGCATCGGCGGGCGCGCCCAGATCATCGCCGCCGCCTCGCTCATCGTCCTCGGCACCCAGGCCGGGCTTCTCGTCTACGGTCTCAACCGCGGCTTCGACATCCTGACCGAGGTGCTGGTCAGCGGCGCCCGCGCCAGCAGCGCGGTCGACGAACTCGCCACCGACATCAACACGATCAGCGACAGCATCGTGGAGATGATGGCCGGCGTCGTGGCCCGGGCCGACGTCAGCGAGTTCGTGCTCGACCGCCCGCTGGTCATCGTCCGCGAATGGCCGGCCATCCGCGAGCGGGTCGTCGATTTCGTCGACCCCGGCACCATCGAACGGGCCGAGGAGTCGATCAACCAACTGCCGGTCTTCGCCGCCCGCTTCACCGAAGCGGCTCGTGGCCCGGGTACGACCCGTCTCGATCGCCTCAACGAGGATTGGGGCGATCTGCGTAATCCGCTGACACGACTGGTCAACAGGGCTCGCGCCCGGGTGATCGAACGCGGCGAACTGACCCGCGTCGCGGCCGATACCCTGCGCCAGCGCATCTCGATTGCCGAAGCATTGGCGCTGGGCGCGGGACTGATCGTCCTGGGGGCGACCTGGTATCTGCTCATCTTCACCATCGCCCGGCCGGTGACGCGCATCGCTTCGACGATGACCACGCTGGCCAAGGGCAACCTCGACACGCCCATCCCCGGACGCGAGCGCCACGACGAGATCGGCGACATGGCGCTGGCTATCGAGGTCTTCCGCGGTCATGCTGTCGAGCGCGACGGGCTCCTGCGCGAGCGGGCCAACGCCGCGGCCCGGCTCGAGCAGCTGGTTGCCGAGCGGACGGCCGAGGTGCAGCGGCGCGGCACCATGCTGAACGCGACCTTCGACAACATGGCGCAGGGCATCCTGCTGGTGGACCGGGATCTGCGCATCCAGGTCCACAACCAGCGCCTGGTGGATCTGTGGAATCTGCCGCGCGAGATCCTGGCCAACCGCACCACCCTGCCGGAGATGCTGCGCTACACCGCCGAGCGCGGCGACTATGCCCCGCAATCGCCCGACGAGGTGGTGGCGGAGCGCGTCGCCGCGCTGCGCGAAGGCCGCCGGGTCCACAGCCAGGCCAAGCTGCGCAGTGGCGTGGTGCTGGAGGTCGATGGCGTGCCTCTGCTCGATGGCGGCTATGTGTTCACCTACACCGACGTCACGGAGCAGCACCAGGCGGCGGACGCAATCCTCGCCGCGCGCGACGCCGCGCAGGCCGCCAACAACGCCAAGTCATCCTTCGTCGCCACGATGACGCACGAGCTGCGCACGCCGATGAACGGCGTGCTCGGCATTCTCGAGCTGCTGCATCAGACCGAGCTCAACGAGGAGCAGCGCGAGCTGATCAACGTCATCGGCGGCTCCGCCGAGGCCCTGCTCAAGATCATCGACGACATCCTCGACCTGTCGAAGATCGAAGCGGGCAAGATGGACATCGAGCAGGTGCCGCTGGCGCCGCTGCCGCTGATCGAGGGTGTAGCCGACACGCTGGCCCCGCACGCGCACCGCAAAAAGCTGTCGTTCATCACCTATGTCGATCCGAGCGTGCCGGCCGCGGTCGTCGGCGACCCGGTGCGGCTGCGTCAGATCCTCTTCAATCTGATCGGGAATGCCATCAAGTTCACCGAGACCGGCAGTGTCTCGGTGCAGATGACGATGGAGGAACCGAAGACCCTCCTCCTCACCGTGACCGACACCGGGATAGGCCTCGACGAATCCGCCTGCCGCCGCCTGTTCCAGCCGTTCGTGCAGGCCGACAGCACGACCACGCGCCGCTTCGGCGGCACCGGGCTCGGCCTCTCCATCTGCCGGCAGATCGTGCATCTGATGGGAGGCAGTCTAGGCGTGACGAGCGAGCTCGGGCGAGGCTCGACCTTCTGGGTCAAGCTGCCCTGCGAGGCCGCCGAAGCGCCGGCACCGCCGGTCCTCGACGACATCCGTGGCCTGCGCGTCCTCGTCGTCGAGGATGACCCGACGATGCGGCGTGTCATCACCAGCTACCTCAACGCCGCCGAGGCCGACGTGGAGGGCCTGGGCACCGCCGAAGACGCCTTGGCGCGTCTGGCTCAAGCCCCCAGTGTCGACATTGTCCTTGTCGATCTCAAACTGCCCGGGCGTGATGGCTTTGAGCTGCAACAGGCAATGGCTCAGGACGCGTGCCTCGCCGAGACCAGGGCGGTGCTGCTCACCGCCTTCAACGATCCCGCCGATCGCCGGCGCGCTTTGGCTGCGGGGTTTGCGGCCTATCTCAGCAAGCCCGTGCGCAAATCGACCCTGATCCATACCATCGCCGTTGCCGCGGGCCGCGGCGCGGTTCGCGCCGTGGAGGGTCATGCGTCCGCTGACGCCGCCGGGGCTCGCGCCATCCTGGGGCAGCGTATCCTGGTGGCGGAGGACCACGAGACGAACCGCAACGTCATCCGGCGTCAGCTGGCGAGCCTGGGCTACACCGTCGAGATCGTCGTCGACGGGCGGGCGGCTCTGGCCGCCATCGAGGCCGCACCCTACGACCTCGTCCTCACCGATTGCCATATGCCCGAACTCGACGGCTACGAACTCGCCCGCGCCGTTCGCGAGCGCGAACGCAGCCTCGGCCAGCCGCGCGTGCCGATCATTGCGCTCACGGCGGCGACCCTGAAGGGCGAAGCGGAACGCTGCTTCGCCGCCGGCATGGATGACTACCTGACCAAGCCGGTGAAGCTGGCCCACCTCGACGAGACCCTGCGCCGCTGGCTGAGCGGTCAGGAAAGCGCGACGATCGCAGGACCCAGGGTGCCCGCCGAGGACGCGACCCCGGGCGGGCAGCACCCGACCTTCGACCTCGACGAATTGCGCGAAGTGATGGGCACCTTCGACGAGCAGACCCGGGCCTTCATGCGCCAGTTCATTGATGCCACGCCGGCCCTCCTCGACAAGCTTCGCCAGGCCGTGGCCAACCGCAACCGCGAGGAAGCTCAGCAGGCCAGCCACGCCGCCAAGGGCACCGCGCGCTCGGTGATGGCCACCGAGCTGGCCGAGCTATTCGCCGCGGTCGAGCGTCATGTGAGCGACGAGGAATGGTCGGCCGCCGAATCGCAGGTCGCCGAGGCGGATGCCGCGCTCGAACGGGCGCGCGATTTTGTCGCCGCACTCTAAGTCGCTACAGGACGATCCGACCATGCTTCCACCCGTCGACTATCAACGCCTCAATGTCCTGGTGATCGACGACCAGGATCTCGTCCGCGAGATCGTGGTGGCCATCCTTCGTGCTCTCAAATGCCGGGTGATCCGCTCGGCCAGCGACGGCCCAACCGCGCTCAACCTCGTCGCCGACGAGGCACCCGACCTGATCCTCTGCGACATCGACATGAAGCCGATCAACGGCCTGCAATTCGTCGAGGAGCTGCAGAAGCGCGGCTTTCGCGACGCCAGGCGCATTCCCACGATCTTCCTGACCGCGCATTCGAACGCGGAGCTGGTGCGGCGCGCCAAGCTGCTTGGTGTCGACGCCTACGTGGTGAAGCCGGTCAAGCGCGCGGTCCTTGAGGAGCGGATCCGCCATGTCCTGGGCAGCCAGGAGCCCGCGCCTTAGACGACGCAAAAAGGGGGAGACATGCCGACGACAAGCAGCGCCGTGGCGGCGCAGGCCGGGTTCGACCCGTTTTCAACGCTGGTCCAGACCCATCCGCGCCTGATGGCCGACCCGGCGGCGATCGCCCGGGTCAAACAGGCGATCACCGGCAATCCGGACGGCAAGGCCCAGTACGACTACGTGATCAAGCACGCCGAGGAGCTGATCCCCCAGCCGCCAGTCCAGTACGATCCGAACAATGCGCTCGGCGTCAGCCGGACCGCGCTCAAGCGCATCCAGCAGCTGGGCATGGCCTGGCTGCTGACCGGCGACGCGCGCTACGCGGCGCGCGGCAAGGTCGAGCTGCTGGCAATCAGCGGCTTCCCGAGCTGGAATCCCGCCACGCATTTCCTCGACACGGCCGAGATGACCAATGCCGCCGCCATCGGCAGCGACTGGTTTTACGGGACGCTGAGCCCGGCCGAACTCAGCACGGTGCTCACGGCGATCGTCGAACGCGGGCTGAAGCCCGGGCTGCAGCAATACATCGAGGATCCCGACCCGCAATGGCCGATCCGCACCACCAACTGGAACATCGTCTGCAATGGCGGCCTGATGCTGGGTGCCATCGCCGTGGCCGAGTTCAATCCGGATATGGCGAACCAGATCTTCATGCGCGGCCTTGCCTCCGTGCCGACCGGCATCGACGGCTACGCGCCTGATGGCACCTGGGATGAGGGTCCAGGCTACTGGACCTACGCCACGGAGTATCTCGCCTATCTGCTCGGCTCGCTGAAGACGGCGTTCGGTCACGAGTTCGGGCTCGGCGACATGCCCGGACTGTCCCGGACCGGCTTCTACCGGCTCTACTCCGAGGGTTCGGCGGCAGCCGACGATGAGGCCGGGTTGCTGTTCAACTTCTCCGATTCACCCGAAGAGCACAGCGGCTCGTGGTCAATGCGCTGGCTCTCCCTGCGCTACGACAACCCGGTCTACAACAAGGTGGCTCTCGCCGACGCACAGAAGAGCGCCATGGACCTTCTGTGGTTCCTGCCGGACTCCGAGGCGCCGCCGGTCCCCGCCGACGCGCTGTTTCGTGGCGTCGCCAATATCGCGGTGCTGCGCGGTCAGGGCGGCGTTGACAGCCAGGCGTGGCAGCCCTGGGACCGCCAGCATTCGGACACGACCTATCTTGCCATCCGCGCCGGCCGCAACACGGTCGAGAACCATCACGGGCATCTCGACCTCGGCGGCTTCGTCCTCGATTCCCGGCAGCTACGCTGGGCGACCGACATCCCGCCGGTCGACAGCGCGACGCCGCCCTGCGTCGCCGACTACGACCTGCCCGGCTATTTCGACGTCACCGGTCAGCGCTTCAGCTACTACCGGACGGGCACGATCGGCCACAACACGCTGCTGATCAACGGCCGCAACCAGCCGCTCGAGTGCGAGACCGATGTCATCGAATTCGGCTCCGACCCGCAGAAATCCGTCGCTCTCGTCGACCTCTCCGCCGCCTATCCCGACACGCTGCGCGTGCAGCGCGGCTTCGCCCTGATCGAGCGGCGCGACGTGCTGATCATGGACGAGATCACGCCGCGCAAGCCGCTCTCCATGACCTGGCAGATGCACACCCGCGCCGCCATCAGCCTCGCCGGCGTCAACGCCACGCTGAGCCAGGGCGGCACGTCGTTCTATGCAAGGCTGATCGCGCCGCGCGGCGCCGTATTCGGCACCGGCAGCACCGCCGTGTCGCCACCGCAGGCGCCGAACTCCGGCATCAGCAAGCTGGTCGTCAATCTCAACTACGTGCCGGAAACGACGATGATCGCGGTCCTGCTCAGCCCCCTGCCGCTCGACGGCGACGCCTCGCTACCGCCGCTGGCCTCCCAGCCCCTATGGCAGTGGGGGGCCTGGGCCCGCGGCGCTCGCCGGAACCGGCGCTAATGCTTCACGATCTCGCCGAGAGCTGCCAGCACCGCATCCGTATCCTCGGACGTGCCGATGGTCAGGCGGATGTGGTTCTCGAACGGGGCTGCACCGATCGCCCCGATCATGATGCCGCGCGCAGCAAAGGCCTTCACCGCCTCGGCCGCCGGCATGGGCATTTTCGCGGCGATGAAATTGGCAACACTCGGCAGCACCGGACAGCCAGCGCGCGTAAAACGCTCGCTCAGGCGCTGGCGCTGGCGCGCACAATCGTCGAGCAGGTTGCGCACATGCGCCTCATCTCCCAAGGCGGCGAGAGCCGCCGCCTGGGCGATGCTGTCGACGTTGAACACGCCGCGCACGCGGTTGAAGGCCTCGGTCAACCCGGTGTCGCCGGTGATCGCGTAACCGATGCGCAGGCCCGCGAGACCGTAGGCCTTCGAGAAGGTGCGCAGGATCGCCCACGGCGCCTTGCACTCCTTGAGGAGAGCGAGCACGTCCGGCCCGCCGGCGTGGCGGGCGAACTCGTAATAGGCCTCGTCGAGCATCAGCAGCGCATGCGCTGGCATGCCGCGCGCCAGGCGCTCGAGATCGGCGGCGTCGAGCATGGCGCCGGTCGGGTTGTTCGGCGTGGCGACGACCACGATGCGCGTCTCGGGCGTGATCGCCGCGAGCATCGCCGGGATATCGTTGGCGCCGTCCGCGCGCACGGGGACCGGCGTGACACGGTTGCCGACAAATTTGGCCACGGCGAAGTAACGCGGAAACGACGGCACCGGCAGCACGGCATGCCCGCCGCCGGTCATGGCCAGCAGGATCGAGAGAATCTCCTCGCTGCCGTTGCCGAAGACCAGGCGTTCGACCGGCACGCCGGCTCGCGCCGCCACCGCCGCGGCGAGACGCCGCGAGCGAGGATCGGGATAGCGATGCACGCCGGCTGCCGCCTCACGAATCGCGGCGACGGCAGCGGGGCTCGGCGGAAACGGTCCTTCGTTGAGGTGGAGTCGACGCGCGTTCGACGCGGCACCGAGATCGGCCTCGATCGGCGGCGGCCTGAACGGAGGTAGCTCCCCGATAGTGGTACGCAGCGGCGGGATGGGTGGCGTGGTCATGGCCGCAAGCCTAGCACGATCAAGGGGTTGGGCCAGAAAGGGAATACGCCGCCGCGGCGCCCGTTGTCCGGGTCCCAGCTTGACCATGCGGCCCGCACTACCCATGTCGGCCGTACAGGGGGCATCCGAAGGGGAGATTAGCCAATGACCAAGACCCGTTTTGCCGCACCGCTGGCTCTCGCGCTGGCCGTGACGCTCGGCCTGCCAGCTCCCGTGCAGGCCGACCCGCCGCCCTGGGCGCCGGCGCATGGCTATCGCAAGAAGGGCAAGCACAAGCACGGGCACGAAGCCGCCTACGCGGTGCCGTTCGGCATCGAACTCGGTCAGTGCAACCGCGAGCTCGTCGGTGCCGCGGTCGGTGGTGCTGCGGGCGGCGCGCTCGGCTCGACCATCGGCAAGGGCGACGGCAAGGTCGTGGCGGTGATCGGCGGCACGCTCATCGGCATCCTGGTGGGCGGCGCCATCGGCCGCAGCATGGACCAGACCGACCACCGCTGCACCGGCCAGATCCTCGAGCACGCGCAGGACAACCAGCGCATCGTCTGGCAGGGACCCGGCGGTGCGGAATATGCCATGCGGCCCGGCCGCACCTGGCGCGCGGATGGCGGCGTCTACTGCCGCGACTATCAGGCGAGCGCCACGATCGGCGGCAAGTCGCAGCAGGTCTACGGCAAGGCCTGCCGCAACCCCGACGGCTCGTGGCAGCTGGCGGGCTGAGAGACAAACAAAACGGGCGCCCGGTCACAATTCCGGGCGCCCGCTTCTGCCCCTCGCGGGGCAACTCCACCTAGGCAGCAGGTAGAGAGTCTCTGAAACCCCGTCGCTGGCGATTCGCTGGCCGGCGACTCTGTAGCCGGCCGCTCAGTCGCCAGTGACTTAGTCGTCGGTGGCCTTCTCCGTGTCGGTCATCATCGCGCCGGCGACCAGACCGGAATTCTGGCGGATGGCCGCCTCGATGGCCGCCGCCGTCTCGGGATGCTCCTTGAGGAAGTGGCGGGCGTTCTCCTTGCCCTGGCCGATGCGCTGGCCGTCGTAGGAGAACCAGGCGCCCGACTTCTCGCCCACCCCGGCCTTGACGCCAAGATCGATGAGCTCGCCGGTCTTGGAGACACCCTCGCCGTACATGATGTCGAACTCCACCACCTTGAAGGGCGGTGCCATCTTGTTCTTCACCACCTTGACGCGGGTCTGGTTGCCGACGACCTCCTCGCGCTCCTTGATCGCCCCGATCTTGCGAATGTCGAGGCGCACCGAGGCGTAGAACTTGAGGGCGTTGCCGCCGGTCGTGGTCTCGGGGTTGCCGAACATGACGCCGATCTTCATGCGAAGCTGGTTGATGAAGATGACCATGCAGTTCGAGCGCGAGATCGTCGCGGTGAGCTTGCGCAGCGCCTGGCTCATCAGGCGGGCATGCGCGCCCATCTGCGCGTCGCCCATCTCGCCTTCGAGCTCGGCGCGCGGCACCAGGGCGGCGACGCTGTCGACCACCAGCACCTCGATGGCCCCGGACCGCACCAGCGTGTCGGCGATCTCCAGCGCCTGCTCGCCGTTATCGGGCTGCGAGATCAGGAGTTCATCAATGTTGACGCCCAGCTTGCGGGCGTAGGCCGGGTCGAGAGCATGCTCGGCATCGATGAAGGCGCAGGCCCCACCCTTCTTCTGGGCCTCGGCGATGACATGCAGCGTCAGGGTTGTCTTGCCCGAGCTCTCGGGACCGTAGATCTCGATGACCCGGCCGCGCGGCAGGCCGCCGATGCCAAGCGCGATGTCGAGGGAAAGCGAGCCGGTGGAGACCACGTCGGCCGCCGTCGATGTCTCGCGCTGGCCGAGCTTCATGATCGAGCCCTTGCCGAAGGCGCGTTCGATCTGGGTGAGGGCCGCCTCGAGAGCCTTGTTCTTGTCCATGAAGTCCTTGTCGGTGCCGTCCTTTTCCTTCACGACGGCGCGCAGAGCGGTGACTGATGACATGATTCGGTCTCCCTTATACAGCCTCGGCGCGGGCCCCCGAGAAAGCGTCAAACCCGCGGAATTCCTGTTTTGTTCCCCTAATCTTTTCCGCTTCGGGACGACTGATGCGGCCCGAAGCGGATGCGAGTCACTGTACCGGTTTTGTTCCAAAAGGCAAGGCCGCAAACGTCGTCCGCGATAATAGACATTCCAGACATGACCGGACACGTTCAGACAAACGTCTACAGGTCTAAATAATACAATATAAACAATGATTTATGAGTTATCTGGCGGCCCGATCCGGACGGTGCCCCGGTAGGTTCTGGCGAGGCCTGGCGTGCCCTGCGGGCGGGCCCTTATCTCTTTAGCCGAAGCCGCGGGAGCGCCCCTAGAAGGCGTGTTTTCAAAGGACTACCGTGTCGGCCCAACAAGCGACGTGGCGATGCAGCAGCACTCGACAGGCACACTCCGGGGACGCTGGCTCCCCCGCTCCCTCCGGCTCAGCCATCTCATGACCGTGATTGTGCTGGCGACGGCGCTGCCGCTGCTCGGCGTCGCCGGCTGGTTGACGACGCGCCTCGTCGCGGCGGAACGCGAGGCGGTCTACGAAGGCCTGCTGTCGAGCGCCCGCACCCTGGGCTCCGCGCTCGAGGCGGAGATCGGCCGGCACATCGCCATCGCCGAGACCCTGGCCCAGTCCATTGCCCTGCAGCAGGGCGACTTCCCCGGCTTCCGCCAGCGCGCCACCGCTGCCCTGCGCGGCATGCCGGGCGCGCGACTGATCGTGGTCGACGCCGACGGCCAGCAGCTGATGCACAGCGAGGTGCCGGAAGGCACCCCGTTGCCGAAGCGCCTGCACATGGACGTGCATCAGCGCGTGCTCGAGACCGGCCGCCCGGAGATCGCCGACCTGCGTGCCGGCGGCGGCACGGGCCAGCCGGGAATCGACATCGAGGTGCCCGTGTTCCGCGAACGCAAGCCCGCCCTTGTGCTGATCCTGGCGATCGATCCGGCGCAGTTCGGCCGGCTGCTCGAAAGCACCCGGGTCTCCTCGCTCGCCGGGATCATCGACCGGCAGGGCCGCCTTGTTGCCCGCATTCCCGATCGCGGCAACGTCGGCGCGATGGCCGCTCAACACTGGCTCGACGAGATTGCCCGGCGGCCGGAGGCCGGTTTCTCCTCCGGCGTCTCTCTCGACGGCGAGCCCTACACCAACGCCTATGTGCGTACGGCGCATGGCTGGACGGTCGGCGTGGCGGTGACGCGCAGCCTGCTGGACGCGCAGGCCAAGCCGCTCTGGACGCTCGGCCTGCTGGGCACCGCCATCATCGTTGCGACCCTGGCGCTTGCAGCGCTTTCCGCCCGCCGGGTCATCGTCGCCGCCCGGGCCCTGTCGGACGAGGCGGGTCTTCCCCAACGCCCGCGTCCGTTTGCCGGGATCGCGGAGTTCGACGAGATCGCCAGCCGCCTGCGCCACGAGCGCGACGCCGCCCTCTCCGAAGTCGCGGTGCGGACACGGGTCGAGCAGGCCCTGCGCGACAGCGAAGAGCGCTTCAGGACCATGGCCGATCATGCCCCGGTCATGGTCTGGGTCACGGAAGCGGACGGCCGCTGCGTCTTCCTCTCGAAGTCCTGGTACGCATTCACCGGTCAGACACCGGACTCAGGGCTTGGCTTCGGCTGGCTGGACGCCGTGCATCCCGAGGATCGGCCCGAAGCCGAGCGCGAGTTCCTCGCGGCCAACCGGGAGAAGCGTGCCTTCCGCCTCGACTACCGCCTGCGCCGCCACGATGGCGAATGGCGCTGGGCCATCGACGCGGCAACCCCGCGCCTCGACGCCGAGGGACAACTGCTCGGCTATATCGGTTCGGTCCTCGACATTCACGACCGCAAGCGCGACGAGGAGCGCATCCATCTGCTGATGCGCGAGGTCAATCACCGCGCCAAGAACATGCTGTCGCTGATCCAGGCCATGGCGCGGCGGACGGCGGCGACGTCCCCCGCCGATTTCGTCCGGAGCTTCGAGCTGCGCCTGCAGGGCCTGTCCGCCAGCCAGGATCTGCTGGTCCACAGCGACTGGTCCTCGGTCGACCTGGAAACGCTCATCCGCGCCCAGCTCTCGCATTTCGGCGATTTCGAACGCATCGCCCTGAAAGGCCCCTCGCTTCACGTCACGGCCTCCGCCGCGCAGACGCTCGGCATGGCCCTGCACGAGCTGACGACCAACGCCGTGAAGTACGGAGCGCTGTCCTCGCCGATCGGCCGGGTCGAAATCGCCTGGCAGCTGCAGGACGGAGCGGATGGAACACCGTGCTTCGGCCTGTCGTGGAGCGAAAGCGGCGGGCCGGAAGTGAGCCCGCCGGCGCGCAAGGGCTTCGGCACGCTGGTCGTCACGGACATCGTCCGGGCGGGACTACGCGGCGAGGTCTCGCTCGACTATCGCCCGGCGGGCGTGGAGTGGCGCCTCACGGCCCCGGCGGCCGAGGTCATCGATGCGTCGGCCGCCCTCCCGCCGCCCTCTCCGCCGTCACCAGCCGGCAAGCCGGAAGCGGTGAGGCCGGGTCAGCGCATCCTGGTGGTCGAGGACGAGCCGCTGATCGCCATGGAGCTGACCGCGATCCTGCAACAGGCCGGCTTCGAGACGATCGGCCCGGCGGCGTCGGTGGCGCAGGCCCTCGCCACGCGGCTCGCGTCCTGCGATGCCGCGATTCTCGACGTCAATCTCGGCCGCGAAAGCTCCGAAGCCGTGGCCCGCCAGCTCAAACAGGCCGGCATCCCGTTCATCGTGCTGTCCGGCTACACCCGCACCCAACAGCCGGCCGCTTTTGACGGCGTGCCCCTGCTGCAAAAACCGGTACAGCCCGAAACGCTGATCGCCGAGCTTCAGCGCTGCATGGGACTGGTTGAGGCGTAGAGCCGGCACGGCGCGCAGGGCTGATGGCCCTGGCGGCTGGCGTCTCCTCTACCGCATCACCTCTTTGACCTTCCCCGCGAGCTGGTCGAGGCTGAAAGGCTTGGGCAGGAAGTGGATGTTCTCGAAATTGCCGAGGCGCGTGCGGAAGGCCTCCTCGGCATAGCCGGAGATGCAGATCACCTTGAGGTCGCGGCGAGTCTCGCGCACGTGCTTGATCAGCTGCGTGCCGTCCATCTGCGGCATCACGATGTCGGTGATCATCAGGTCGATCGTGTCGCCGTAATTGGCCAGAACGTCGAGCGCCGCCTCGCCCGATTTCGCCTCGACCACCTTGTAGCCCTTGTTGCGCAGGGCGCGCGAGCCGAAGAGCCGCACCGCGTCCTCGTCCTCGACCAGCAGCACGGTGCCGGCGCCGGTGAGGTCCTTCTTCTTCTCCTCGGCCACCGCGGCCGCTGCCTCCTCGGCCTTCTTGCCGTGATGACGCGGCAGAAGGATGGTGAAAGTCGTGCCCTTCCCCATCTCGGAATCGACGAAGACGAAGCCGCCGGTCTGCTTGACGATGCCGTAGACCGTCGAGAGACCGAGGCCCGTCCCCGAACCGACCTCCTTGGTCGAGAAGAAAGGCTCGAAGATGCGCTGGATGATCTCCGGAGGGATACCGGTTCCGGTGTCCTCGACGTCGATGACCACGTAGTCGCCCGGCGGGATGATCTCGGAGCCGTGCTGCTCCATGTAGGCGCGGGTCTCGTTGTGCGTACGGATGGTCAGCGATCCGCCCTGGGGCATGGCGTCGCGGGCGTTGACCGCGAGATTGATGATCACCTGCTCGAGCTGGCCCTGGTCGACCTTGACCAGGAAGAGGTCGCGCGAGTGGACGATGACCAGCTCGATCGAGGCGCCCATCAGCCGGCGCAGCAGGTGCGAGAGCTCGGTCAGCGCGTCGGTGATGTCGAGCACCTTGGGCTGCAGGGTCTGCTGGCGCGAGAAGGCCAGGAGCTGGCGCACGAGGTTGGCGGCGCGGTTGGCGTTCTGCTTGACCTGCATGATGTCGGCGAAGGAGGCGTCGCCGGGCTGATGACGCTGCAGCAGCAGGTCGCAGAAGCCGATCATCGCGGTCAGCAGGTTGTTGAAGTCGTGCGCCACGCCGCCGGCGAGCTGGCCGACCGCCTGCATCTTCTGCGACTGGGCGAACTGCGCCTCGAGGTTCTTCTGGTCGGTGGTGTCGAGCAGATAGATGATCAGCCGCGTGCTGCCGCCGGAATGCTCGATGCGGTTGGCGAAGATCGAGGCGACGATCTCGCGCTCGCCCGCCGTGATGCGCACCTCCAGCGGCCCCGGCCCCGCCGCGCCGGAAGCCAGCCGCGCCAGGCGCGTCGGCAGGTCGTGCCGGTCCTCGGCGCGCAGCAGCTCGGCCAGCGGCCGACCGCTGACGATCTCGCCGGTCTTGTTGGCCATGCGGCGGAAGACGCGATTGCACTCGACGATCACCGCCTTGTCGTCGAGCAGCGCGATGCCGAAGGGCGCTTCCTCGAAGAAGGTCTCGAAGCTGCGCTCGGCCCGGGCCAAAGCCCGCGCGTGCTCCTCGCGCAGCTGCGCTTCCTGGCGGCGCTGCAGCGCCCGCTCCTCCTCGCGCCGGACCTCGGCCTGCGCGTGGATGCCGACATGGTGCTCGGCGCGCCGGTGGACGCTCAGCCACAGGGCGCAGGCGATGACGGCGATGATGCCGGGAATGACGGCGACGAGCGCCGCGGTGCCGCGCGCGTCGGCGTCGGGAAAGATCAGCACGGGCAGCGCGGTCGCCACGGCGACGAGCAGCACGCGCGTCCAGTCGCCGGAGGTCAGGCGCAGCGATGATTCAGGGCGGGACGGGTCGGCTGACGAGTCGGCCATAGGAAAACCTTAGCAGAGTCTTATTCCATGCGCGCAGATCGCGGTCACTGAGACGCCCCTTTCACCCATTGGGGACCGGGATGAGTGACAGCCCTTCCGCGTCGATACTCCTTCCAGCGACCAACCGCACCTGGCGAGTTGTACGAGCAGTCCGCCCCCGCCTTGGAAGAGGCTGTCATCGACCTGGTCACCCGGCATCTTGCAGAGGTTTCCATAGGGAGAGGTAACTTAAATTTTACCGCCCTCATCACCCCATCGTGACTTGCTGCCGGGTGTCCGGGTGCCGACTATTGGGGCCAGCAATTTGGGCGGAGAGTGCTGACCGGTGTTCATCTGGCGCAGGACAGGCAGCGGCGTGGCCGCTATTGGCGGCACTCTGTATTTCGCCATCGGCAGCGGTGCCAAGGGACTTCAATAGGTATCAGCTATGGTCAAAACAGGTTCGGTCGCACTCGTTTTGCCTTGGGCCCTCGCCCTGGGTATCGCCTATGTCTTCGTCTGGTATCTTCAATACAAGTTTACCGGTGCCGACGGCAGTGTCTGGCTGTTCACGGTGTTGACTGACTGGCTCGGCTTGCATGGCCACGAAAAGGCGATGCGGCTCGGGGTCGGCACGGCCGAACTGGTCGCTTCAATCCTCGTCCTTTATCGACGCACCCAGGTGATAGGTGGCGCGATGGCGGCTTGCATCATGACCGGTGCGATTTTCTTTCACCTTGTATCGCCATTGGGTATCGACCCGTACGAGGATGGCGGGCGCCTGTTTACCGAGGCATGCCTCGTGTGGATTGCAGGGATTGCGATCGTCTGGCTGCGCCGGGATGAGGCGGTCGCCATCGCGAGTCATATCCCGGTCCTGGGCCGCTATGCCGACGGCTCGTGGCGCCGTGCCTGAGCTCATGTCCAAGACCGGAAGGATCCGCGATCCACGGCTCGATTTTTTTCGCGGCCTATCCCTGGTCGCGATTTTTCTGGCCCACGTCCCGGGTGACTGGCTGCGCGAGATCATCTGGGCGCGGTTCGGATTGTCGGATGCCGCCCATGTCTTCGTCTTCATCTCGGGCTACGCTGCGGCTCTCGCCTTTGGCAGCACCTTTGTGAAAATGGGATTCTGGACGGGTACGGCGCGCATTGGGTGGAGGGCCGCCCAGCTCTATGGCTGTCATCTGGCCCTCGTGTTTCTTGGCCTGTTCGTGTGCGCCGCGGCCGCGGAACTGGTGCCAATGGTAGACTACGCGGAGTTCCTGGGGATATCGGGGTTCTACGCCGCCCCCGCGGCCCGCATCGTCGAGCTGTTCACGCTCCGCTATGTTCCGGCCTATTTCGATATTCTGCCGCTTTACATGCTTGTCCTAGCCAGTATCCCGTTGGCTATGGCGCTGGCGCGCGTGCACCCGGCTTGGGTCATTGCAACGAGCGTGACGCTGTGGTGCACCGTGCAGATTACCGATTTCAATTTGCCGGCCGGCGAGGGCCGGTCATGGGGCTTCAACCCGTTCGCGTGGCAGCTGATTTTCTTCACCGGCTTTGCGATCTCGCGGGGGTGGCTCGTTCCGCCTCGAATGAGCACTCCGCTGCTGGCTCTCTGCACGGCCTACCTTCTCTTCGGTCTTGCGGCTGAGGTGCCGTGGATCTGGTCATTGCACCCCGCTCTCGAGCATGTGCATGACTGGGCCTATGCGCACGCTCACAAGCCCAATCTCGACTTGCGTCAATACGCCCACTTTCTGGCCCTCGCCGCCGTCACCCTGTGGGCGATCAAGGGCCGTGAGCAGTTGCTGCTGTCCTGGCCGGCCATGCCGTTCGTGCGGCTAGGCCGGCAAGCGTTGCCGGTGTTTTTCTCGGGGATGGCCCTGTCGCACATCGGTGGAATCGCGATGGCAGTCCATGGCACCGGCCTGGCAACGCAGGTTGTCGTCAATGTTCTGGGGATCGCCGGGCTGATGGTGGTGGCGAAGGTTTCTCTCTACGTGAAGAACGCGCCATGGAAGAGTGGAGGCCTGCCAGCGGCGAAGGCCGGTACGGCGATCGAAGCCGTACCGTCTATCGCGCCCAGCGCCGCGCGATGAATTCCAGTACCATCGGCAGACTGCGTTGCCACGTCCCCCAATCGTGATCTCCCGGCACGATGTCGAAGTCGGTGTCGAAGCCTTTGGCCTTGAGAGTGCTCCACATGGCTTCGGTCTGGGCGCCCAGACCGAACCGATCCTCACGGCCCGATACGAGGTAGATTGCGGGCTTATGCCGGTTCGCGGGAAATCCAACGGCGAGAGCGTGCGGGCTGTGCTTCAGGAACTCGGCGCGCGAAAAGGGCTTGCCGAATGCGCCCTCGAACACACGCTCGACGCGCGAAGTCATACCAGCGTCGAGCTCTGCCGCTTGTCCCAGCGGAATCCAGAATGCACCGGACATTGCGGCTGCGACGGAGAACCTCTCTGGATTGGTAAGCGCCAGACCGACAGCACCGAACCCACCCATCGAGATGCCCGCAATGGCTCGCGCCTCGCGCGACGCAATGGCGCCATGACGCGCCTCGATGGCGGCGGGCAAATCGCTGACAATGGCCGCGGCCATCTTCCCCGCGTACCAGTCGTTACCGGCATCGGGCATCACGATCAGGCAGAGCGGCAATTTGTGTCCGGCGATCAACCGCTCGGCGGTGGCCACCGCATTCGCCATGTCGAGCCAGTCTGCCGCCTTGCTGTTTCGCCCGTGCAGCAGATAGATCGCGGGCAACGCGCCGCGGGCACCGTCGGGGCGATAGAGCGAATATGTCAGAGGCCTGCCGAGGGAGAGACTCGGAGTCTCCAGATTGCGCAGAGTCTCGCCGGAGGCCGCAGGGCACCAGCCTAGGAGGACGAAGATGACCAGCCAGCGCGCAAGGAAAGGCGTCACGGCGCCAGTATAGGCGGACGGCGGTCCTCCGCGCCATGCGTCACGCCCGCTCCGTGTTTGCCCGTTGCGGGAGGCCGATCCGGCACTCCGGGAAGGCCACGCACTCGGCGGCATTTTGGAATGAGGTATGTATGACGGTCTCACGACAAGGACTTCTTGCCTGGCCGCCGCTTGCGGAGCAACGGATGGGCCGAGTGATCATCACCAGTGCTGTCGCGGCAGTTCTTCTCGCGCTCATGGGGCCCTTGAGCCAGCCGGCGCGGGCACAATCGAATGGCCTTGAGACCCGGCCTAGCGCTTATGGCCTGCGCGAGACTGTGACCCGCTTCGTTGCCGCGGTAAGGGACGCCGGCTGGATCGTGTTCAACGAGATCGATCATTCCGCCGCAGCACGAGACGTGGGGATGAACCTGCCGGCGCGTACGGTAGTGCTTTTTGGCAATCCCCGCGCCGGGACCGGGGCGATGTCTGAGTATCCGACCCTGGCGATCGATCTGCCGATGCGTGTGTTGATCTGGCAGGATGATCAGAGTCAGGTTCAGGTTACTCGCAGTACCGGTACAGACATCGCCGTTCGGGTTTTCGCCCGTCATGGCATTTCCATCCCCGCGGAAACCCAGGATGCGACCGATCGCTTCATCTCGGCGCTGGTTCGCAGCGCAACCGAGTAGGTCCGTCGTGGCTCGGACCATCGGGGTCGCGCTCGCCGTCGGCGGCTCGCTGGTCATTCTGGTGGCGATCAGTCGGCTCCCCGATCCGGCGCTGATCCCGTTGTTTGGTGTGGCGGTGCTGCTCGGTGCAACCCTGATCTGGTCGGACTACGGATTTACAGCCGGCTTTCGCAACTTTGTTGTCCGCGGCGACGGTCGCGCCCTGGGTGCGGCTTTTCTTGTACCGGCGCTTGCTGGACTGGTGGTGGTACCTCTGGCCGGCAGCGATGGAAACTACGCCCGCTTCGTCGCACCAATCGGCACGCCGCTCGTATTGGGCGCGGCGCTCTTTGGCGCCGGGATGCAGATCGCCAACGGTTGTGGTTCGGGCAGCCTCGTGGCTGCGGGGCAAGGCTCGCGGCGGATGTGGGTCGTGTTGCCATTTTTCTGCTTGGGGGGCGTGTTGGGAAGCTTGCTGCTTCCCGTGCTGCTGCGCCTGCCGGACCTGGGTGTCATAGACCTCCCAGCGATCCTGGGCACCTGGGGTGGGTTATTGGCGAATGAGGCAATTCTCCTGGTTGGCGCGCTGATACTGCTGCGGGGCTCGCGCCCCCAACCCCAGCATTGGCGCGCCGCCGGGCTGATTGGGTTGCTCGCGGGCCTGCTTTTCCTCGTTTCCGGAGAACCGTGGGGCATCACGATGGGTCTTACCGTGCTTGGTGCCAAGATGTTGTTCGCGATGGGGATCGATGTCTCAGGATACGAGTTTTGGACAGAAGATTGGGCTCGGCAGGCTCTTCACGGACCGATGCTGGCGATGCATGGCGTGCTTTCGGATATCGGCCTCATCCTCGGCGGATTGATGGCGGCGGCGAGCCTGGGGCGGTTGCGCCATGCCGCGCCTCTGGGCTGGCGAGGCACGGCGGGCGCTATTGCGGGCGGACTCCTGATGGGGGTAGGAGCCCGACTTTCCTTTGGCTGCAATGTCGGTGCGTTCGTTGGCGGTGCGTCGTCAGGCAGCTTGCATGGACTCGTCTGGCTGATGGCGGCGTTGCCGGGCTGCTGGCTCGGCATTCGGCTCCGCCCTCTCTTCGGCCTCGACCTTTAGCGTCGACGACCATAGGCTCATCGAACCGGCGGACCGCTGATTGAGTTGAGGCAAGCCGCCTTGGATGGTCGGGCAACCAGCTTTTCGAGGCGGCTTTTGGCGTAGGCGATCTTGCTGACATGACGGTGCTTGGCGAAAGCGCCGCGGCGCGCTTCGATGGCGGCAGGCAAGTCGAAATCTACCCAGAGAAACGCGCCGCCGTCGCCTCGATGGCGGCCAGGTGGCGGGCCTTGGCGGCATCGTCGAGGAAACTGGCGGTGAAGGAATTGCGCGCCAGGCGCACGAGATCGGACTTGTTCAGCGACAGCGCCCGGGTGACGGCGCGCCAGTTGTCGTTGAGGTAGCCGCCGAAATAGGCCGGGTCGTCGGAGTTGATGGTGACGGCGAGGCCGGCGTCGAGCAACTGTTTGAGGTTGTGCCGGCCGATCTCGTCGAAGACGCAGAGCTTGACGTTCGACAGGGGGCAGACGGTGAGCGGCATGCCCTCGCGGCGCAGGCGCTCGACCAGCGCCGGATCCTCGAGCGAGCGCACGCCGTGGTCGATGCGCGAGACGCGCAAGGTATCGAGCGCGCCGCTGATATAGGCCGGCGGTCCCTCCTCGCCCGCATGGGCGACAGTGCGCAGGCCCAGCTCGCGGGCGCGGGCGAAGACGCGCGCGAACATTTCCGGCGGGTGGCCCTTCTCCGAGGAGTCCAGCCCGACCGCGGCGAAGCGATCCGTCCACGGCTCGAGCTGAGTCAGCGTCTCGAACGCCGCCTCCTCGCTGAGATGCCGCAGGAAACAGGGGATCAGCCGCCAGGTGATGCCGAGCTCGCGCTCGCCGCGCTCGAGCGCCGCGAGCAGGCCGGCGACCACGGTCGCCGTGGCGATGCCGCGATCGGTGTGGGTTTGCGGGTCGAAGAAGATCTCCACGTGGCGCGCGTTGTCGGCCGCCACGCGGTTGAGATAGGTCCAGGCGAGGTCGTCGAAATCCGCCTCGTGGATCAGGACCGCCGCGCCCTCGTAGTAGATGTCGAGAAAGGACTGCAGGTCGGTGAAGTTGTAGGCGGCGCGGATCGCGGCAACGTCCGGAAAGCGCAGCTTGACCTTGTTGCGCCGGGCCAGGGCGAAGAGCAGCTCGGGCTCCAGCGTGCCCTCGATATGGAGATGGAGCTCCGCCTTGGGCAGCGAAGCGGCGAAGCCTTCGAGGCGCGCGGTATCCGTCATGCCCTCAGTCTCGCCGGAACACGCGAGCCGGGCAACCGCGCATCAGTTGACCGGCGGCGGCAGCTCACCCTTGTAGTCTTCGGGGGCGGGCGGCGGCGGCTCGGCCACCTGCCCTTTGCGCAGCTTCATCACGTAGCCGATGATCTCGGCCACCGCCTTGTAGTGCTCGGGGGGAATCTCGCGGTCGATGTCGACCGCGGCGTACAGGGCACGCGCCACCGGCGGGTTCTCGACAATCGGCACGTTGTGCTCGGCCGCGAGGTCGCGGATCTTGTGGGCCACCAGATCGGTGCCCTTGGCCACCAGCTTGGGCGCGTCCATCGTCTGCTGGTCGTACTGCAGCGCCACGGCGAAGTGCGTCGGGTTGGTGATGACGACGTCCGATTTGGGCACCGCCGCCATCATGCGCCGCCGCGCGCGCTCCATACGCAACTGCCGCAGGCGGCCCTTGATGATGGGATCGCCTTCCGACTGCTTGTACTCCTCGCGGATTTCCTCGCGCGACATGCGCATGTCGCGCAACATCTGCATCTTCTGATAGCCGTAGTCGAGCGCCGCGATGACGGTCAGGATGCTGAGCACGCCGATCAGCAGCTTCATCGCCAGCTTGAGTGTCAGCGCCAGCGCCTCGACGTGGTCGATGAAGATGTACTTCTCGAGCTCGTGGAAATCGGCCTGCAGCAGCCAGTAGCCGAACGAGCCGATCACCGCGAGCTTGATCGTCCCCTTGACGAACTCGACGATGCCGCGCATCGAAAAGATGCGCTTGATCCCCGCCATCGGCGAGATCTTGGAGAATTTCGGCTTGATCAGTTCCGGCGCCACGAGCATCCCGTGCTGCAGGATGCCGGCGCCGACCGCGGCGATGAGCAGAAGGGCGAAGATCGGCGCTACCGCCAGGCCGATGCCGAGCGACAGCTGCAGCAGGATGGGACCCAGCGACAGGTTGGTGATCGAGAACTCGTGGGCGCTGTGAAAATACATCGCCAGCAGGGTCTTGATGTCGCTGGCCAGCTTCGGCCCGAAGATCGAGATGGCGAGCGTGCCCGCCAGGATCATCACCCAGTGGTCGATTTCGCGCGACTTGGCGACCTGGCCCTTCTCGCGGGCGTCGCCCTGCCGTTTGGGCGTGGGTTCTTCTGTTTTATTGCCATCATCGTCGGCCATCGCCCATTACTCCTGAGTTAGGGCCCGGCTCATGGCACGATAGACGGCGCGGCGATGAAAATCGCCATCGAATCCTCGAAGCTGCCGAGGAAGACCCGGATCATCGCGCCGATGGTCCCGGCCAGCAGGATGAGGCCGAGCAGGATCTGGGCGGGCTGGCTGACGAAGAAGACCTGCATCTGGGGCATCAGCCGCGCCAGCAATCCCAGGCCGAGGAAGAAGATCAGGCCGAAGATGATGAACGGGGCGGACATGCGCAGCCCGAGCGAAAAGCTGCTGGAGACGAGGCGCGTCACGGTCGAGGCGAAGTCGCCGGCGGGGAAAACCAGACCCGGCGGGAACAGCGTGTAGGAATCGGCGATCGCCCGGATCATCAGGTGATGGAAATCGGCGGCGAAGATGACGATCAGCGCCACGGCGCCGAGGAAGGAGGCCGTCAGCGCGCCCTGCTGGGCCGTCGACGGGTCGAAGGAGAGTGCGGCCGACAGGCTGGTCTGCATGCCCACGATCGAGCCCGCGGTCTGCAGGGCGTTGAAGGTCAGGCGCGCGCAGGCGCCGACGAACGCACCCACGCCGATCTCCAGCAGCAGCAGCAGGAAGAACTCGACCGGCGTCGCCGGCAGGGCCGGCAGGGCGGCGCGGACCAGCGGCGCCAGCATCAGGGCCATCATGCCGGCCAGCATGAGACGGATGCGGGCGGAGACGTAGACCTCGCCGAAGCCGGGCAGCAGCGAGAACGTCATGCCGACCCGGGCGAAGACGAGGAACACGGCGAAGGCCTCTGCCGCCAGCCACTGCTCGAACTCCACGAACACGACCGGATGCCCCTCAGCCGCCCGTGCCGCCGCCCTGGACGATGCGCGCCATCACTTCGTTGGTGAAGCCCTGCATGATGTCGATCATGAACGGCAACGCCAGGATGATCACCACGAACAGGGTGATGATCTTCGGCACGAAGGACAGCGTCATCTCCTGGATCTGGGTCAGCGCCTGGAGAAGCGAGATGGCCACGCCGATGGCAAGGCCCGCCAGCATGGGAATCGCGCCGAGCTTGATCATCACCCAGATCGCATCGCGCGAGATCTCGATGAAGTCGTTGGCGTTCATACGGGCGGACTCGCGGGCGGGAGAAACCGACCCCGCGCCGGCAGCGATGACTCGGGCGCGCCCGAATCAGATCGGCATGCGCAGGATTTCGAGATAACTCTGCACGACCTTGTCGCGCACCGCAACGGCGGCCTGCAGCGTGACTTCGGCGTTCGACACGGCGGTGACGACCTGGGACAGGTCGAGCTTGCCGGAGAGGCCCAGCACGCTGGCCGCCTCGCCCTGCTGCAGCGCCTTGACGCTGCCCTGCGCCGCATCCTGGACGAGCGAGGCGAAGCCGCCGGTGCCGCGGGCTTCCATGCCCGGCGAGACCGCGGTTTTCTGCATCGCCGCGTAGGTTGCCGCCACATTCTGCAGGGAGAGGCTCATGAGAGGAGATCCGGGTCCGGTTGCTGCTTATTGGATTATTGCAGGTCAGCCGCGCAGCAGGTCGAGGGTGCGCGACAGCATGCTCTTCGAGACTTCGATAACCGACAGGTTGGCTTCGTAGCTGCGCTGCGCCTGACGCATGTCCATCAGCTCGACCAGCGAGTTGACGTTGGGGGTCAGGACGTAGCCGTCCTTGTCCGCGGCGGGATGCTGCGGGTCGAACTTCTTCTGGAACTCGCTCTGGTCCTTGGAGATCTTGTCGACCTTGACCATGCTGGCGCCCGTCGAGCGGTTCAGCACGTTCTTGAAGGTGACGAGCTTGCGCGCGTAGGGCGCGGCACCCGGCGCCTCGCCGAGCGAGTCGGCGTTGGCCAGGTTCTCGGCGATGGTGCGCAGGCGCAGCGTCTGCGCCGACATGCCGGCCGCCGAGATGTTGATGACTTTGGCGATATCCATGGACGCCGCTCCCCGGCTCAGGCGCCGCCCCGTCCGATGACGGCGCGGAAGAGGTTGAGATGCTTGCGGTAGAGGCTGCTGGCCAGCTGATGATCGTGCGCGGTCTGCGAGATCTTCATCAGCTCGACGTCGAGCGTCACGGCGTTGCCGGACAGCGTCGTCTCGTGGAGCTTCTCGCGGCTGTAGTCTCCGGGTCCGATGCCGCGCTCATTGCTCAAGGACATGTGGCGGAGGCTGGTGCGCGCCGGGGACAGCGAGTTGCGCAGAGCCCTCTCGAAGTTCTGTTCCTTGAGATCGCGCGGCTTGTATTCCGGGGTATCGGCGTTGGCGACATTCTCCGCCAGCACGCGCTGGCGGTCTGTGAGCCAGCCAATGCGCTGCGATATCATCGCAAACAGCGGTTGCTTGGTGAATTCCATACCCGTCCGACCTTGGCTGGTCATGCCGGGGAGCATCCCCGAGCTGCCGGCCTTTGTAGGTTCGGGGGGCAGACTACCGGCATTCTTATTAAAAATTAGTAAAAACCAATATATCTTCCGCCCAGGCCGAATCTTGCGCCTCAACGGCTCCCCGAGCTTCATTTATCATATTGATATTAAATGTTTTTATAGAGAACCCGGGCTCAGCCCGCCTTAAGCCGATTTTAAACATAATAGGTAAAATTGAAGAGGTTCCGGCCCGAGGCTGTCGCCCGCGTTAAGCGCAACCTCCGCCGCTCCGTTACAATCATACCGGACGCGACTCCAAAAGAACCGCCCGTGCCCCCTACCCCGCCCTCACGCCGCAGTGGCACCGACGACAAGACCCTGGCGGTCGCCCTCAAATATGACCGCCAGACGGACGCCGCCCCGCGCGTGGTCGCCAAGGGCGACGGCGAGATCGCCGAAGCGATCCTGGCGCTGGCCCGCGAGCATGGCGTGGCGGTGCGCGAGGACAAGGATCTCGCCCAGCTCCTCGCCACGGTCGAGCTCGAGACCCAGATTCCCATCGAGGCCTTCGTCGCCGTGGCCGAAATCCTCTCTTACGTCTACCGCAGCAGTCATCCCGAGGCTGCGCCCGCTCCGGGGGCCCGATGAGCGCCGCCGCGCTTCGCCAGCGCCTGGACGCCGAAGGCCGCTCGCTCGCCGAGGCGCGCGCGGCCGTCGCCGCCGGACAGGACATCGCCCTCGACGATCTCCAGAGCCGCATCGCCACCCTGTGCCGCGACGTGGAGGCCCTGCCGCGCGCCGAGGCGCGTCCGCTGGCCGACGACGTGCAGCGTCTCGTCGCCTCGCTCGACGAACTCGCCGCGGCGATCTGGACCGCGGTGCGCCGCAATCCCGCGGCGCGCATCTTCCCCTTCCAGCTCGGGCGCCCATGATCGATTTCTGGATGGCGATGCGTTTCGCCGCGGCGCTGGTCTTCGTACTGGCGCTGATCGGCGGCGTCGCCTGGGCCGCCAGGCGCTATCTCGCCGTCGCCGGCACCACGGCGCTGGCCGGCAAGCGCCGCCTCGCCGTGATCGAGAGCGTGTTCGTCGACGGCAAGTCGCGGCTGGTCCTGGTCCGCCGGGATGACCGCGAGCACCTGCTGATGATCGGGCCGACCGGCACCGTCGTGGTCGAGACCGGCATCGCGGCGAAGCCCGGCGACATCTCGCCCGCCTCGCTGCGGGCCATCGCGGGCGGCGAGCGATGATCCGGCGCCCCGGCTGGCGGCGCGCGCTCAAGGGCGGCCTCCTCGCCTTCGTCGTCACCCTGCCGGCGCTGCTGGCGCTGCTCTGGTCGTATCCGGGATTCGCCCAGAGCTTCACGCTCGACCTCGGCGACGGCGGCACTTCGACCGGCCGCCTCGTGCAGATGTTCCTGCTGCTGACGGTGCTGAGCCTGGCGCCGTCCATCCTGGTGATGGTCACCTCGTTCATCCGCATCGTCGTCGTCCTGTCGTTCCTGCGCAGCGCCATCGGCCTGCAGACCACGCCGCCCAACCCCGTCATCCTCAGCCTGGCGATGTTCCTGACGCTCTTCGTCATGGCGCCGACCGCCGAGACCGCCTATCGCGAGGGCATCCAGCCGCTGATCGAGAACCGCATCACCGAGACGGACGCCTTCGAGCGCTCCATCCGGCCGTTCCACGCCTTCATGATGCGCCACGTGCGCGAGCAGGATCTGCGGCTCTTCGCCGATATCGCCAATCTCGGCCCGGTCGCCGGTCCGGAAGCCATGCCGCTGCGCATCGTCATCCCCGCCTTCATGATCAGCGAGCTGCGCCGCGCCTTCGAGATCGGCTTCCTGCTCTTCCTGCCGTTCCTGGTGATCGACATGGTGGTGGCGTCGATTCTCATGTCGATGGGCATGATGATGCTGCCCCCGTCCATGATCGCGCTGCCGTTCAAGCTGATCTTCTTCGTGCTGGTCGACGGCTGGTACCTCGTCGCCGGCTCGCTCGTGCAGAGCTTCAACTCGGGCTAGCGTCGCGCCCCGAATTCCGCTCGCCCAGACCGGCGAGGACCTCGTCGAGCGTGACGAGGAACGCCTTGATGTCCAGCGGCTTGGTCAGATAGCGGAAGAAGCCGGCGGCGAGCCCGCGCTCGATGTCGCGCGGCAGGGCCGCGGCCGTCAGCGCCAGCACCGGAATGTGCCGGGTTTCGGTCATGGCCTTGAGCCGGGCCAGGACCTCGTAGCCGCTCATGCCCGGCAGGTTGAGATCGAGTACGATGATGTCCGGCCTGTGGGCGACCGCCAGGTCGAGACCCAGCTGCGGTGTGGGCGCCGACAGCATCGAGACGTTGGGCAGCCCCGACATCAGGTGTTCCATCAGCCGCAGATTGGCCGGGTTGTCCTCGACGTACAGCAACGTGTAGCCACCCGCCGTCGCCCGCGGCGCCGCCGCCTGCATGAGGTCGCCGGTATCCTGCACCGCCGGCCGGGCGTTCTCGACCGGAAGCTCGATCCAGAACGTACTGCCCTTGCCGCGCGTGCTCATGAAGCCGATCGTGCCGCCCATCGCCTCGATCAGGCGCTTGCAGATCGCCAGGCCGATACCCGTGCCCTCGACGGTGGTGTATTCCGCGCCCAGACGCTGGAAGGGCTGGAAGAGGCCCGCCTGCAGGTCGGCCGAGATGCCGATGCCGGTATCGGCGACCTCGAAACGCACCCGTCCCCGGTCGGTATGGGCCGCCGAGAGGCGGACGGAGCCGCCGGGCCGGTTGTACTTGATGGCGTTGGAGACGAGGTTGATCAGGATCTGCCGCAGCCGCAGCTCGTCGGCCCGCACGTCCGGGATATCGGGCGCCTGATCGACCACCAGCCGGATTTCGGCCTTGCCGGCCATGGGCATCATGGTGTGGCTGACATCGGCCAGCGACGTCGCGACGGCCGCGCGTTCGAGCGACAGCTTCAGCGAGCCCGCCTCGATGCGCGCCAGGTCGAGGACCTCGTTCACCAAGCTGAGCAGGTGCTTGCCGCCGCTGATGATGAAGTTGCAGAACTCCCGCTGCTCGCTCGACAGGTTTCGCTGGCGGTCCAGCTCGAGCATCTGGGCGAAGCCGATGATGGCGTTGAGCGGCGTGCGCAGCTCGTGGCTCATGCGTGACAGGAATTCCGATTTGGCCAGGTTGGCGGCATCCGCTTCGGCGCGCGCCGCTATCAGCTCCGCCTCGCGGCGCTTGACCTCGGTCACGTCGGTGCGCACGACCACAACGCCGCCGTCCCGCGTGCGCTGCCGCCGGACCGAGACCCAGCGCTCGCCTCCGAACTTCACCTCGACCGGCACGCCGGTCGGATTGCGGTGCTGGACCAGGCGCTCCTGGATGTATTCCTCCTCGCGGCCGATGGCCGCGGCAATGCGCCCGCTCCAGGCCTGCCGGGTGATGAGATCGAGGAAGCTGTCACCCGGCTTGGGCGGAATCCCGCCCGTCTCGTCCATCCGTGCCACGGCCCGGTTGGAGAGCACCAGCTGCTCTTCGGCATTCCACAGCAGGAAGCCGTCCTGAAGGCTTTCGATGGCGTCGATCAGGAGGGTCCGCGCCTGCTCCGCCTCGGCACGCGCCACGATCAGTTCGGCTTCGCGGCGCTTCAACTCGGTGATGTCGGTGCGCACGCTGACGATGGCACCGTCACGGGTGCGCCGTTCGCGGATCGAAATCCAGCGGCCGTCATCGAATTGCTGCTCGATCGCCTCGCCGCTCGGGTTGCGATGCTGCGCCAGACGCTGGCGCACATATTCCTCTTCCCGTCCGCGCGCACCCGCGATACGGCCGAGCCGCACCCGCTCGGCCATGACATCCTCGAACCTTGCACCGGGCAACAGCAGGCGCCCGTTCTCGCCGTCGGAGAGCTCGGCAGCGGCGTTGCGCAGCACCAGGCGGTCTTCGGGATCCCAGAGCAGGAAACCGTCCGCCAGGCTGTCGATGGCGTCGACCAGACGGGCGTGGGCCTGCGAAGCCCGCGCCTCGGCGTCGCGCAGGGCCTCCTCGAAGCGCTTGCGCTCCGTGATATCCATGACCACGCCGTCCCACGCAACGTCGCCGTTGAGCAGCTGGCGCGGCTGCGAGCGGCCGCTCAGCCACTTGGTCGAGCCGTCGCGCGCCACGATGCGGAAATCGTGCTCCCACACGGAGAGTTCCCGGGCCGAGACGTCGATCGAGCGGAGGAACCCGTCGAGATCGTCGCGATGGATCGCGTCGATGACGAGGCTGGGATCGGCCATCGCCTCCTCGCGCGGCACGCCGAAGATCGACTGCACGCCCGGACTCAGATAGGGAAACGACAGGTGGCCATCACGGCGCAGGACGCGGCGATAGACGAGGCCCGGGACATTGGCGGTCATGCTGCGGAAGCGCTCCTCGCTCTCGCGCAGCTCCGCCTCGGCGCGCTTCTGCTCCGTCACATCGACCAGCACCGCGAGAGACCGGATGATCTTTCCCCGCGAGTTTCGCTCCGCCGTGGCCGAAAGCAGCACATCGACGATCGAACCGTCCTTCTTCACGATCTGATACGGCACGTCCTTGCACGTGCCGGTGCGGAAGAAGGCGGGGATCACGATGTCCCGGGCATAGGCTTGCGATTCCGCGGTCAGGAAATCGGATGAGCGCCGGCCGATGACCTCGTCTCTGGCATAGCCAAGCGATTCCAGCCAGTGGTCGCTGACGTTGAGCAGACGGCCCTCGTCATCGATCGAATGCATCATGACCGGCGTGCGCTTGTAGAGCGCGCGGTAACGCTCCTCGCTGGCCTTGAGCTCGAGATCGGCCTGCTTGAGGCCTGTGATGTTGCGAGCGATGAGAGAGGCGCCGGTGACCGCACCGGACGCGTCATGCAAGGGCGATGCGGTCAGCGCGATATCGATGAGCCGCCCGTCCTTGTGGCGACGCTGGGTCTCGAAATTGCTGACGCGCGAGCCAAGGCTGATGCTGCCGAGCATCATGGCCGACTCATCCTCACGGCCCTGCGGAATCAGCATCGTGACGTTCCGGCCGATTGCCTCCTCGGCCGTGTAGCCGAAGATGCGCGCCGCACCCTCGTTCCAGCTCGTGATGGTGCCGTCCATTGCGCGTGTGAGGATGGCGTCGTCGGAGGACTCCACGACGGACGCCAGAAGCCGGCTCCCCCGCTCGTGCTCCTCGCGGCGGCGCAGCTGCCCCACCAGCAGCCACGTCGCAAGAGACAGGACAGCCAGGAGAATCCCGACGCGGTACCCTTCGGCTCGAATATTGTCGCGAAACATGGCGAGCGCGGCATCCTTCGACATGCCGACGACGATATGCAGCGGCGCCCCCGCCGCCTTCGCGAAGCTGAAAATACGATCCACCCCGTCCAGCGTGCTCACGACATCGAAGGAGCCGGACTGGAGCCGGCTGACCCGCTCTCGGAACATCGGGGCGTCAGCCAGGGTCCGCCCCAGCCAGACCGCCGGCTCGGGCTCGCGCGACATGATCGTCCCGTCGCTGCGCAGCAGCATCATGATCTGCTGCGGCCCGAGATCCACGGCGCGATAGAGATCGCCGAAGTATCCCGGCTCCACGATGGCCGCCGCCACGCCGGCAAAGCGCCCCTGCGCGTCATTCAGCCCCAGCGAAGCGGTGATGATCCAGTCCCCGGTCAACCGCGACTGGATGGGTGCGGAGATGTGAAACCCCAGCCCGGGGTTGGCGCGGTGAATCTCGAAGTGCTCCTGGCCGGCTGCGCTGACGGGCGGCAGATCCGCCTGCAAGGAACTTGCGATACGGGCGCCTGTGGCATCGATCCAGCCCAGGGAGCGGATCACCGGCGAACCCCCATGCGCAGCTTTGAGCATGCCGTGCACGGTCCGCCGGTCGTTGTAGAGCCCGGCGGCCACGTCAGCGTGGATGCGGGCGACCGCGTTCAGCGACTCCTCAACCGCGTCGAAAGTGCGCGCTGTGTGCTCGGCGAGCACGGCGGTGGTGTTGCGCGTGTCCCGCTCGGCACGAAGCAGGGCCTCGCCGTGCTCATGGTACGCCGAATAGGCGAAGCTCATCAGAATCGCCAGGCCGAGCCCTGTCGCGGCCATGACGACGGAGCGGCTGGGTGACTCGAACAATCGCGAAAGCAGCCGTTTCGCGGTGAGACGCGCGGCAGGAAGCGGCAAAATCTTGCCCCGGGGTCGCCTGGAATATGGATCCGGCGCGAGACTGGCCAAAAAGGTTAAAAGAAGCGTTAACCTATTTCAGGCCAAAGCCTTAGCTACGGGGCACCGGGCCGCTGAAACGCTCCCGGTAGGCTCCGAGGAAGGTCTGAAAGGGCGCCGTAGAGGGCAGACGGGCGGCGATGTCGGCCACGTCGGCCAGGGTCCCCGCCCGGTCGCTGGCGATGACGGGGAAGATGTCCTTGAACGGCCCCTTGGCCATTGCCGGCCCGAACTTGCTTCGCACGAGGTCCAGCCCCGGCTGATCGGCCGCCATCGCCAACGCCGCGGCGTAGCGCAGGGCACGGCCAGCCTGATCGTCGGACATGGCGGCATCGCCTGCAGGCGGCTCGCCTGCCAGGCGTCCCAGGGCCTCGGCCGCTGCCACCCAGTTCTCCGCCTTCCAGTTGATTTCAGCCCGCAGGACATCCGCCTCCGGGCCGGCATCGCCATCCATGCGTGCGATGGCTTCCCCCGGCCGGTCGAGATCCGCCAGTGCGCGGGCGGCCAGCCGGTTGCGGTCGCGCTTCACTGTGTCGGAAATCCCGGCCTGCTCCGTCGTGTCGAGGGCCGCCAGAGCCTGCGCGGGCTTGCCATCAAGCAGATAGGTAAACGCCAGCCGCCCGCCCGCTTCGGCTTTGGCCTCGCCGTCGATACGTGTCTTGATCAGGCCGTCGAGCATCTCGGCTGCCTGGTCGAGCAGATCGACTTTGATCAGGCGATCGGCCAGGTTGCGGATCATCGCGTTGCCCGCGGCGCCGTCCGGCACGAGATGCTTGAACTCGCGGAACATGCCGATGGCGACGATCGGCGAAAGCTTGTCGGCCTCGCCGTCCAGAAAATACTTCTCGAAAGCGTTCGCCATCTGCCGGGTCACCGCCGCAACCTCGCGGCCGTCCGGCTTGAGAGCGATCAGGTCGCGCAGGCTGGCGAGTCCCTTGCGCACCTCGCCGGCGTTGATCTCCAGTTCGCCCAGCCGCCGCAGGACCGCGAACTCGATATCGTCGCCGCGCCAGGCGTAGCGCAGGCGCTCGACCTGCTGCGCGGCCTGCGCCTGGGTCATCCGGTTTTCCTTGAGCTGCAGGTCGACGAGAGCAAGCGCCGCCAGGACACGGGCCGGCGAATAGATGGAGCCGCGTTCGATCGAGGTCCAGATCGCCTGGGCTTCCGCCGTCTTGCCTTCGAGGATCGCCAGGCGACCACGCAGATAGCGCGCCTGGGTCTCCTCGCCGGGTGTAGGCCCGCTGGCCATCACGGCTTCGATACGGTCACGGGCTGCCGGAATGTCGCCCAGCTCGATCAGCGCCTCAGCGACCGCTAGCCCGATGCGGTTGTTGTACGGCGGCGGGTAGTCCTTGCTGAGATCCGGCCCCTTGGATATCTGCTCGATGGCGCCGCGCGGATTGCCCTCCGCCATGTCGAGCGTCGCACGCCACATGGCAATCTCAGGCTCGCGATCGAGGGTGGCGTGCCGAAGATTCTTCGACGCTTCCTCGATGTTGCCGGCCATCAGCGAGACGGCACCACGCAGCGAGCGATAGAGACGGGTGTTGGCGACCGCCGGTGTCTGCTGCGCCATGATTTCCAGCGCGCCATCCGCCTCGACGGCATTGCCGTGGGCGAACAGGAAGCGCGCCAGCGCCAGGCGCGCCGGATTGCGGTTGTTGGCCGGCGCCGCTGCCAGCGTGGCTTCAAGCTCGCGCTTGCGCTCAAGGTAAGTCCGGCCGTCTTCGCGCCGCCATTCCGTAAAGTTGAAGATCCGTGGCAGGGCCTCCGGATCGAGGCTCGGGTCGTAGCGCGTCGGCCGGTCGTCGGGCGACGACAGCATCAAACCCTTGGCGGCAAAGATCTCGATCACCGGGCCCAGAGGTCGCACCGTGACGCCGTCGGCCTCGGGCAACACGACCAGACCCTGCGCGCTCTGCAGGATCTTGAACTGCGGGAAATCGTGCTCGTCTTCGACGCCGGCGCCGGCCACGGCCGTCGGCACGATGCGGACCTCGTCTCCGACCTCCGGGTCCTTGAGCGTCATCACGGCCTGGCCGCCGCGCAGCGTGACCAGCACCCGCGCCGTCGCGGGATCGGCTTCATCCTTCGTGGCGATGATGGCCGGCGCATCGGGCCGGCGTGGCCGCCGTGTCATCTCGACGACCCATTCATGTCCCTCGGCGCGTATCGCGTAATACGTGTTGGGCGGCGGCGTCAGGCGCAGCGTGGCGCCCTCTGAGGGAATCTGGCGGATCTCGCCGACCAGATCGTCCGGCGGCGGCACACGAAGCGCGGAGATGTCGAGCGGAGCGCGCTTGTTGAACACGAGGAAGATATAGGGCCCGCGCGTGAACGCTGCGGCGGTCACCGGATCCGGCCATTTGAATCTCAGCCCCTGTCCTTCCGAGCGCACCACCGGAACGGCTGGCCCGAGGGCGCGAGCCTCGGTTGCCGCTATCCGCTCGGCGGTACGGCGTACGCGCGATTCCTCGAACGCGGCGCTGCGCTCCGCCGGCGTTGCCGTCGCAGCCGCCGGACGGGATGTATCCGCGGGAGCGCCGGAGGCGGCCGGAGCCGCCGAGGCCGTCGCAGCCGGCGCTGCCGCAGCGGGCGGAGCAAGACGCGTGGGCGCTGCCGTGGCTGCCGGCGGTGGCGGCGGCGCCTGAAGGTCGCGTGAGAGGCCGCGCACCTGCTCGGTGACCTGATTCTCCTGGGCTACTTGCTCGCGTACGGCCGCAAGCGCTTCGGCTTGCTCGGCCGGCGTCATGGTCCGTGCGGTTCGGGTGGCGGGTTGTGCCGGCGACGCGGCCTGTGGCGGTGCGCCGGACGGCGACACCGCGGGAGAGACAGCCGGCGCTGGTGCCGGCGCCAGCGCCGTCGTGCCCTGTACCCAGGGCGGCAGGGCCGGCGTGGTTTGCGTCGGCCGTGGTGCAGCCGGCGCAGCGGCGGTTGCCGCAGGCGCAGGCGGTGCCTGCGGGGCCGACGTCGGTGCCGCCAGAGGCAAGCGCTCCCACGGCCGGCCGGCCGCGGCCGGAGCCGGGGCCGCCGGAGCCGGGCGCGGCGTTTCAGCAGGGGGAGCCGAGGCCGGAGGATTGTCGCTGCGCGAGAAATCGACAACCACACGCGGACCGCTGCGGAAATGGCGCAGGCGCAGGCCGTCGGCCATCTGCAGGCTGACGCGCGTCGTGTTGCCCTCGCGCGTGACGCTGACGTCGCTGGCCACCTTGTTCAATCCGGCGGTCAGCTGACTCTCGTTCAGCGGACCAGCCCCGTCGAAGATCAACGTAACAGCCGCGCCCTGCTGATCGACCCGGTAACTAACGGAATCGGAAACGTCGAAAACCAGCCGCTCGTAGGTCGGATGGGAGCCGGCGCGCACGGATACGGGCGCCTGGGCGAAAGCCGGCGTTGCGCCAATGCCCGCAACGGCAGACGCGCCGGCCATCACCGCAACCGCCAAAACTTGGGCTCGCCAGGTTCCGCGCCCGCTCATGCGCTCTCCGCCGATCGCAGCGACTCGACCCGCGACTCGGGAAAAAAAGTTAGCACATCTGACCGTGCAGAGGAATTAGACCCTGATTCGAATGAATCAAGGATAGACTCCTACCGGCCCTTTCAGGCCTTAGAATACAAAAATTATAGTTAAATTTTTATAAATCGGGCCTTCAAGCCGCCCGAATGCGAGGCCGTTCAGGCCTTGCCGAAGATCGCGTCGATATCCGCCTGGGAGCGGGCGTTGGCCGGCAGCTGGGGCCCGTTGAGCAGTGCCGCTTCTCCGGTCGGGTCGGTCTTCTCGGCTGTCGCCACAGTGCCGGCGACCGCGTCGAGACTGCCAAACGCCTGCACCAGATCGCCGACCTTGGTCTCGATCTCCTTGAGGGTGCGCACGATCTTGGTGATGCGCTGCCCGGTGATGTCCTGGAACGAGCAGGCCTCGAAGATGCGCGTGACCTCGTCCATCAGCTTGGTTGAGCCGACGGCATCCGCCATGGCCGAAATCTTCTCGGCAGCGTCGAGGATGTCGCCAGTCGCCGTCGCTGTGGCCGCGACGATGGCGTCGAGTTCGTCCGTGGCGCTTGGCAGGTGCTTCTGCCGAATCTCGTCCGGCCGCAGAGCGGCTATGTCGCGCCGGGCGGTCTCAATGATCGTGGCGAGCTTGGCCAGGCCCTCATACAGCCCTGCGGCCTCGGCGGGCGCGGCCTCACGCGCAGCAGAGCCTTTCATGACTGCCTCCCCTTGCCGTTCAGGCGACTCAGAAATCGCCGATGACGCTGGAAATCTTCTGCTTGAGCGTGGCCGCGTTGAACGGCTTGACGATGTAATTGTTGACCCCGGCCTGTTTGGCCGCGACGACGTTCTCGGTCTTGCTCTCGGCCGTGACCATGATGAACGGCACGGTCTTGAGCTTGATGTCCGAACGCACCTCCTTGAGGAGTTGCAGGCCGGTCATCGGCTCCATGTTCCAGTCGGAGATCACCAGGCCGTAAGGCTTCTGGCGAAGCTTCTCCAGCGCCGAGGCACCGTCCGTGGCCTCGTCGATGTTCGAGAAGCCGAGCTGCTTGAGCAGGTTGCCGACAATGCGCAGCATCGTCTTGTAGTCATCGACGATCAGCACATTCATCTTCATATCGACGGCCATTGGGGTCCTCTCCTTCGCCGGCGGTTCACAATCCGCTCCGCGAATTAACGCCCCTCAGGTCTACAAAACCGGAGTTAAAACAGGGTAAACACCCACCCTATAGGCCTTTGGCAGACCGGTCAGCCGCCTGTGGGAGCGGGCGGTGCGCCGGCCGCCGCCGCCGGCTGGCCTGGCGTATCGCCCGGCTTGCGGCGTTTCGACAGCTCGGTCGTGACCTGCTTGGCGCGGACCGGGTTCATCGCCGCCAGGACCGGGGCGACCTTGCGCTCGCTCATCCGCTCGACCATCTCGACCAGCGTGGTCAGGTCCATCTGCTCGAAGATCTTGGCGGCTTCCTGCGGCTTCATCGTCTCGTAGATCTTCACCAAGCTCTTGCGGCGCTGCTCCTCCTGCTCGTCGTAGCGGCGGATCGCCTGCTCGACGCCGGCCTGAAGCTTCTTCATCTCCTCGATCTTGGCCTGGATGCGCTCCTCGGCGGCCTTGAGCAGGGCCTCGCGGCGCGACAGCTCGGCGCCGCGGCGCTCGATCTCGGCCCGGCGGGCGACGAGCTGCTGCAGCACCTCGATCTCGTTGGCGGTCAGGTTGGTGATGTCGTCGAGTGACCGCGTCGGGGCTGCCGGGGTCGCGCCCACCGGGGCCTCTGCCGGCGTCGCCGGGGCAGACGCAGCAGGCGCCGGGGCGGCGGGTGCCGCGGGCGCCTGGGCCGGCGGCTGCTGGGCGTGAGCCGAACCGGAATGCCGCCAGACATCGCCAACCTTGAGCCCCAGCACGAGGACAGCCAGGCCGATGGCCACAGGCAGGATCCGGACACGCGACAGCATCTTCATGACAGCCTTCTCAACGCAAAGACGAGAGTGATTTCAGGAGATCGGTATTGAGGAGATCGGCATCGGACGTCGCCGGCTTGGCCGGCCGCGGAGCCCGTGCCGGCTCGGACGCAGGCGCCGGAGCGGACGCGGTGGCGCCGCGCGCGGCAACGGCCAGGGCGGCGGATGCCGCTTCGGCGCGCCGCACCAGCGCGTCGAGATCCCTGCTCAGGGTCTGGCCCTTGGTGATGGCCTGCTGCAACGAGGCGCCCGTCGCATCGGCACTGGAGCGCAGCCCGTTCACGCCGCCCTCGGCCCGCGCCGCGGCGAGGTTGAAACGCTCGATGATCTGCTCGAATTCCGCCTTGGCCTCGCGAAAGGCGCTGAAGCGGCGGTTGAGGATGAAGGCCGCGACGATGGCCGCGGCCAGCAGGACCGCCACGACGATATCCAAGATCACCGGCAGGGTCACGTCAATCAGGCCTTGGTCTGCTTACCCAGCAACCGGTCGAGAGAAATCGCAATGTTGTTGCCGCGACGCCCCATGCGCCCCCGGAACATGGCCACCGGGCCGCAGCGCAGCTCGACCTCGGTCGTTGGCGAGGCGTTGAGCATCAGGCGGGTGCCTACCTTGAAGTCGAGTACGTCCTGCAAGGTCATGATCTGCTCGTCGAGCACGGCGTCGACATGCACGTCGGTGAGCCACAGTTCGCTGGCCAGATGGCCTTCCCAGATCGAGTCACGGCCGAACTTCTCACCCATGAACATCTGGAGGAGGAGTTCGCGGACGGGCTCGAGGGTGGCGTAGGGGATCAGCAGTTCGATGCGGCCGCCGCGGTCTTCCATGTCGATACGCAGCTTGGCGACGATGGCGGCGTTGGCCGGACGGGCGATGGTGGCGAAGCGCGGGTTGGTCTCGAGACGCTCGAAACGGAAGTTCACCTTGGAGAGCGGATCGAACGAGGCGCTCATGTCGCCGAGCACGACGTTGACCAGACGCTCGACCAGGTTGCGCTCGATGGTCGTGTAGGGGCGGCCCTCGATACGCATCGCGGCGGTGCCGCGGCGGCCGCCGAGCAGCACGTCGACGATCGAGTAGATGAGCGCGCTGTCGATGGTCAGCAGGCCGAAATTGTCCCACTGCTCGGCCTTGAACACGGCGAGCATGGCGGGCAGCGGCACGGAGTTGAGGTAGTCGCCGAAACGCGTCGAGGTGATGGCGTCGAGCGAGACTTCGACGTTATCCGAGGTGAAGTTGCGCAGGCTGGTGGTGAGCATGCGCACGAGGCGGTCGAAGACGACCTCGAGCATCGGCAGACGCTCGTAGGAGACGAGCGCCGAGTTGATGATGGCCTGGAGGCCGGAATTCTCCGAGTCCTTGGACCCGGCGCTGTCGAAGCCCAGCAGGCTGTCGATTTCGTCCTGGTTGAGGACGCGGGCCGTACCGCCGTCACCGCCGCCGTCACCGGCCGCGGCCCACTCGGCCGCCATTTTTTCTTCTTCGGTCTGATTAGCCATGATTGCTCGCCCCGACGCGGATTACTGGACAAGAACTTCTTGGAAGAGAACGTCGTTGACCTTCGCCGGCTGCGAGGCCGCGTTGACCCGCGCCAGCAGCTCCTCGCGAAGCCGGAACAGGCCAGCGGAGCCGCGCAGGTCCTCGGCGCGCAGCTCGCGCAGATAGGACTGCATGTTGTCGACGATGCGCGGCATCACGGCCTGGATCTTCGGAATGTCAGCCGGGTTCTCGAGCTCCAGGCTGATGGTCATCTTGAGGAAGCTGGAACGCCGGCCGGCGGCGTTCAGGTTCACCAGGATCTCAGGCAGGTTGTAGTAGATCAGCGCCTTCACCGGCTGCGGCTTCTCCTCGACCTTCGGCTCTTCCTTTTTGCCCCCAAGCAGGAAGAACGCCGCGCCACCGCCCATGAGCAGGATCAGGACGAGGGGCGCGATGACGAAAAGAATAAGCTTCTTGCCGGATAGCGCCCGGCGCTTCGGCTCTTCGCCTTCAGCGGCTGCTTCTTCTTCCTTGGCCACGAGGTCCTGGTCCTTCCGATTGATTCAATTTTCGAAAGTTTGAAGCATGGTTGGTTAATAACCGGTTTAACGGAAGCCATCCCGGCAAAATGAGCTGGGTAAAGTTTGCCGCAAATCCCCGAAATCCCTGCCCCACCAGCCCCGCCAACCTATCACAACCCACTGAAATTTCAAGATTTTTCTCTTGGCATAGGTTCTGCAACCCCGTCTTGGCGAAGGGCGCACCGCGAATGGTGAGCTCACCAACGACTGAGAACCCGGACCAAGGCCATGGAGAATCCCTCCTACATCATGCTGTCCCAGCAATCGGGACTGCGCCGCCAGATGGACGTGATCGCCAACAACCTGGCGAACGCGAACACCACCGGCTTCAAGGCCGAACGCATGATGTTCGCCGAATACCTCGTCAGCAAGGCGAGCAACCCGATGACCGGCGGCAGCGGCGCGCGCATCAGCTTCGTCGGCCAGGCCGGCACGCTGGCCGATACGCGCGAAGGCGCACTGCAGTCCACGGGCAACCAGCTCGACATGGCCATCGCCGGCCCCGGCTACTTCACCGTCGAGACCCCCGGCGGTCCCCGTTACACCCGCGACGGCCGCTTCGAGCTCGACGGGCTCGGCCGCATCGTCAATCGCGAAGGACTTCCCGTCCTCTCCCGCGGCGGCCAGCCGCTTACCGTTCCCCAGGGCACCACCCGCGTCGAGGTCAGCAACACCGGCCGCATCACCAGCGACCGGGGCGATATCGGCGAGCTCGGCGTCGTGAAGTTCGAGAGCGACATCGCCCTGCGCAAGATCGGCGGCAATCTCTACGAGACCGACGCCCAGCCTCAGGCCGTCGATGCCACGACCCGCATCCAGCAGAACATGGTCGAGGCCTCGAACGTCCAGTCGATCTTCGAAGTCTCCAACATGATCGAACTCCAGCGCCGCTACGCGTCTTCGCAGCGGATGCTCGAAGCGGAACACGAGCGCGCACGCACAGCCATCCAGAAGCTCACCCGCGTCAACTGATAACCAACTGAAGACACCGGACAAAGGCGAAGGATACGGCCATGAGATCCCTTAGCATCGCAGCCACCGGCATGCTGGCGCAGCAGCTCAATGTGGAGACGATCTCCAACAACATCGCCAACATGAACACCACCGCGTTCAAGCGGCAGCGGGCCGAATTCCAGGACCTGCTGTACCAGAACGCACGGCGCGTCGGCGCGGCCTCGTCCGATCAGAACACCGTGGTGCCGGCGGGCGTGCAGATCGGCCTCGGCGTCAAGACCACGGCGGTCTACCGGATCACCGAGCAGGGCAACCTGGTCACCACCGGCAACACGCTGGACGTCGCACTGCAGGGCAAGGGCTTCTTCCAGGTCGAACTGCCGACGGGCGAAACCGCCTATACCCGCGCCGGCTCCTTCCAGCTCGCCGGCGACGGCAAGCTGGTCACCGCCGACGGTTTCACCGTCAAGGGCGCCGGCACGATCCCGAAGGACGCCATCGACGTCACGATCAACCAGAACGGCCAGATCCTGGTGAAGCGGGCCGGCCAGTCCGACATCACCGAGGTCGGCAAGTTCGAGCTCGCCTCCTTCGTCAACGATTCAGGCCTCCAGGCGATCGGCGACAACAACTTCCTGAGGACCGCGGCGAGCGGCGACCCGACCACGGGCAATGCCGGCCGGGCGGGCTTCGGCACCACGCTGCAGGGCTTCCTCGAGACCTCCAACGTCAACACCGTGCAGGAAGTCACCAACCTGATCACGGCGCAGCGCGCCTACGAAATGAACTCCAAGGTGATCGCGGCATCGGACGAGATGCTCGGCACCCTCAACCAGATGCGCTGAGGCTAACGGACCATGAAACTCCTGGCCCTGCTGACCACCTCCATCCTGGCGATCGCCGCCGCGACCGCCGATGCCGCGACGCTGCGCAACACCGTCATCGTCGAAACCGACGTCGTGAAGCTCGGCGACCTCTTCGACGATGCCGGCTTCTACGCCGACCGCACCGTCGTCAACGCCCCGGCCCCCGGCCGACGTCTGACGCTGGACGTCAATTTCCTGGCCGAGGCGGCCCGGCTCTATCGCGTCGACTGGCGCCCCTCCAGCCGGTTCGACCGCGTCGTGGTCGAGCGCGCCGGCAAGACCATCGCCACACGGGAGATCATCCAGCGCCTGCGCGAGGATCTGGCCGCCGAGGGCATGCCCAAGAACGCCCAGATCGAGCTGGCCAGCCGGAATCTCGAGATTCACGTCCCGCTTCACGTATCGACGGACTTGGACGTGCGCAACGTCAACTACGACGCCGCCAGCGGCCGCTTCAACGCCCTCATGCTCGTCGGCGGCGGCTCCAACCCGCAGCGCATCATGCTGACGGGCCGGACCTACGCCACCTCCGCCGTCCCGGTCCTGCGGCGCGCCGTCTCGCCGGGTGAGGTCATCCGCAAGGACGATATCGAGATCACCTATCGCCGCGAGGACCAGATCGCCCGCGATACGATCACCGATCCCGCGCGCCTGCTGGGCACCACACCCCGCAACCGCCTGCGCAGCGGCGAGCCGGTGCGCGAGAGCGAGACGCGGCCGCCCGTCATGGTGAGCCGCAACGCCCAGGTCATCATTCGCCTGGTCCACGGGCCGATGACCCTCACCGCCCAGGGCAAGGCCGAGGATGAAGGGTCGCGCGGCGACACCATCCGCGTGCGCAATCTTCAGAGCAACAAGACCATCGAGGCGACCGTCATCGGACCCGACGCCGTTGCGGTGAATCTCGGATCCCGCCTCGCCGTCAACTGACGACCGCCCAGCGAAAGACCATCACCATGCCCTGCTCGAAAACCTCCCGCACCCTGCGCCTCGCTGCCCTGCTCCTCGCGGCCACCGCCCTCACCGCCTGCGGCAACACGCTGGATCGCCTGACCAATGTCGGCGCGAAGCCCGAGATCAGCCCGGTGCAGAATCCCGCGGAGCGGCAGTCCCCGATCACCATGCCGATGCCGACGCCGAACACGGCGGAGCGCCAGGCAAACTCGCTCTGGCGCCCGGGCTCGCGCGCCTTCCTGAAGGATCAGCGCGCCAGCCAGGTCGGCGATATCCTCACCGTGGTGATGACCTTCGCCGGTGAAGGCGGATCGCTGGCCGGCACCAACACCCGCACGCGCACCACGGCCGAGACCGATGGCGCCACCAATCTGCTCGGCTTCGAGAACAACATCTGGCAGCGCCTGCCCGGCGTCCAGGGCACGATCACGCCGGCCACACTGCTCGGCATCAACGGCACGACCAACCAGGTCGGCAACGGCACGACGACACGCACCGATACGGTGACCAGCCGCCTGGCGGCCACCGTGACGCAGGTCCTGCCGAACGGCAACCTGGTCATCCAGGGCAGCACCGAGATGCGCCTCAACTACGAAAACCGTCTCGTTCAGGTCGCCGGCGTCATTCGCCCGACCGACATCGATCGGCTGAACCAGATCAACTACGACCGCATCGCCGAAGCGCGCTTTGCCTACGGCGGCCGCGGTCAGGTCAACGACATGTTGCAGCCTCGCTGGGGCAGCCAGCTCCTCGACATCATCTATCCGTTCTGATCAGCCCGTCGAGACGGCGCTTACCCAGGAACAGTTCCTCACCCAATACCCAGTCCGGGTCCAACTCGGGCTCCACCCTTCGGGGTGGAGCCCACTTTTTCCCGGATCAGCCCAGGCGAACCGACCCGCAGTCACGATCCCTCCCCTTCCCGAACATCTCCCGCAACGCAGGCTCACGATGGCCTCGGGACGATGGCGGCAAACCAATACCCAGTCCGGGTCCAACTCGGGCTCCACCCTTCGGGGTGGAGCCCACTTTTTCCCGGACCAACCCAGGCGAACCGACCGCAGTTACGAATTTCCCTTCCCGAACATCTCCCGCAACGCAGGCCGCGACGGCCTCGGGACGATGGCGGCAAACCAATACCCAGTCCGGGTCCAACTCGGGCTCCACCCTTCGGGGTGGAGCCCATTTTTTTGCCTGAAATCCGTGAAAAAAACGGCCCGCGCGGCGTCTCGCCGGCAGGCCGGAAACAATAGCGATCAGATACGCGGCCCGTCGACCGGGCCGCAGGCTCGACGCGGCGGCTTACGCCTCGCGCTGGGTCCGCTCCATACGCTCGTGGCGCTCCTGCGCCTCGAGGCTCAGGGTCGCGATGGGGCGCGCTTCCAGCCGGCGAATACCGATCGGCTCAGCCGTCTCCTCGCAGAAACCGTAGGTATTCTCATCGATCCGACGCAGCGCCTCGTCGATCTTCTGGATCAGCTTGCGCTCCCGGTCACGCGTGCGCAGCTCTATCGACCGGTCCGTCTCGGAGCTGGCGCGATCGGTGAGGTCAGCCTCCGGCACGTTATCCTGCTGGAGATGCTGGAGTGTCTCCGTGGATTCCTGCAGCAGCTGCAACCGCCAGCGGACAAGCTTCTGGCGGAAATACTCCCGCATCAGCGGGTTCATGAACGGCTCGGAATCGCTCGGCTGATAATCAGGGGGCAGATGTTGAGTCGACATGGTCCTTACTGGATTGGAACGAGTCGAGGGGCCGAAGCGGCGCGGAGTATATGAATCTGACCCCGCCCGTTCAAGATGAACCGCACCCTCGCCCGCCTGAGTGGTGACAGCACTTTCCGGCATGGGGGAATTATGCCGGTGAGGAATAAAGATTCCTTAAATCAGGAGCGGTTGGCGGCGAATTTCGCCAGCTCGACCTCGGCCCGCAGCTCGATTTCGTCGAGGACCTCTTTCAGCCGGGGATCCATGACGGTGGCCCGCTGCGCCCGCACCAGACTTGCGAGCGACTGCACCTGCGCCATCGTCAGCGTGCCGGTGAGCAACCCGTGCCGGAGTTCGTCAAGCCGGTCGAGAATATCTTCGCCCCGCTTGTAGGCCTGACGCTTTCCCTGGTCGTCCGCCGCATCCACAGACTGCGCGGCGAGCAGCGCGTCGACGGAGCTGATGGCATTGTTGGCGCTGACACCACCCGTCGCCGCGCTCTTATCGAGGTAGCGCTGGAATTCTCCGGGACGCGCCGCGCCGGTTTTCTCGCCGCGGCGGGGACCCGTAGCCGAACCGACGGAACCCGGGCGGTCGATCTTCATCCGATGCTCCTGCCGCGCCGGGCACGATGGATGACAGCATTACCGCTGGCGCGCGACTCAGGTCTGCGGCGCACATGGATCATGGGCCCTATGTACAGGCCATGCCGGTGGGCGGCAAGCCGGAAGGCGGTCGGCAAGTTTTGCCGCTTGGCGGCAGAAATGGCCCCCAGCCACCCTCCGAGCCAAGCCAAGAAATCATAGTAATTTATTGCATTTCAAATACTTAAACCAATGCGTCGGATGGCACAAGCTTCGCAAAGACGAGGGCAACGGAACGCCGCAAAACCAATGCGGCAGACAGCAGGACCCAACATGACCGTGTTTGCGCCTCGCGTTCTCGCCCGTGCCGCCCTCGCGGCAATGACCGCGCTTCTCGCCCTGACCCTGGTGACGGGTGAAGCGGCCGCGCAGGCCCGTACGCGGATCAAAGACATCGCCGACTTCGAAGGCGTCCGGCAGAACCTGCTGGTCGGCTACGGCATCGTCGTCGGCCTGAACACCACCGGTGACACTCTCACGAACTCGCCGTTCACCCAGCAGAGCCTCATCGGCATGCTGGAGCGTCTCGGTGTGGCGATCGACGCCACCCTGGCCGCGACCCTGCGTCCGCGCAACGTCGCCGCCGTGATGGTCACCGCGACACTCCCCGCCTTCGCCCGCCAGGGTGCGCGCATCGACGTCTCGGTGAGCGCGATGGGCGATGCCACCAACCTCCAGGGCGGCACGCTGCTGGTCTCGCCGCTGCTCGGCGCCGATGGCGAGGTCTACGCCGTGGCGCAAGGCTCGGTCGCCATTTCCGGCTTCGCCGCGGGCGGCGCCGCACAGACGGTGACGCGCGGCACGCCCACCTCTGGCCGTATCGCCAATGGTGCGATCGTCGAGCGCGAGACGGGCTTCCAGCTGGCTTCGCTGAAGGCGGTCAATCTCGCTCTGCGCAACCCCGATTTCACGACCGCCCGGCGCATGGCCCAGGCGATCAATACTTTTGCCCGCCAGCCCATCGCGACCGCGACCGACCCCGGCACCGTCGGCGTGAACCTGCCGGAGAACCGTCCGGGCGACATCGTCGGCCTGATCACCGATATCGAGCAGCTCCTCGTCGAGCCCGACAGCATCGCGCGCGTGGTGATCGACGAAAAGTCCGGCACCATCGTCATGGGTGACCGCGTGCGCGTCAGCACGGTGGCCATCGCCCAGGGCAATCTGACGATCCGCATCACCGAGACGCCGCAGGTCTCGCAGCCCAACGCCTTCACCACGCTGTCGTCGGCGCCGCTGGCGCCGACCACGACCGATCAGAACGTGACGGTTGCTCCGGGTGGTGCCACCGTCACCGTGCCGCGCACCAATATCGAGGTTGACGACCAGAGCAATCGCCGCCTGATGGTGCTCCCTGGCACCGTCACCCTCCAGGAGCTGGTCAACGGTCTCAATGCGCTGGGCGTAGGTCCGCGCGACCTGATCACCATCCTGCAGACCATCAAGGCTGCCGGCGCGCTCCAGGCGGAACTGGAGATCATCTAATGAACTCCGCTTCCTACCCCGCGACGAGCAGCGCCGCCGTCTTCGAGCTCAATCCCAGCTGGCACCGGCCAATGCCGCAGGCCGGCCACGCCAGGAACGAGGCCCAGGCCGTACGCGCCGGCAAGGAATTCGAGCAGATGTTCCTGTCGCAGATGCTCCAGCCGATGTTCGAAGGCATCGGCGAAGGCCCCTTCGGCGGCGGCTACGGCGAAAAGATGTTCAAATCCATGCAGCTCGACGAGTACGCAAAGGCCCTGACCAACGCCGGCGGCATCGGCATCGCCGCCGCGGTGACGCAGGAAATGCTGCGCATGCAGGAGAAGGCCAATGGCTGATCGCACCCCGATCGATGAACTGATCGACGTCGCCAGCCGGCTGACCGCACTGATGGAGCGCGAGAACGCCATGCTCGCCGCCCACGACACGGGCGGCATCAAGGGAATCCAGGACGAGAAGCTGGCCCTGACCCGCGCCTACACCACGCGGGTGCGCGAGATTCACAAGGATCCGACGCGCCTGAGCGCCGTCACTCAGGCCGTGCGGGCCGAGATGAAGAAAGTCCTGCTGCGCTTCGACGAAGTCGCCAAGCGCAACGAGATCGCGCTCAAGGCCGCGCGCGACGTCAACGAGCGCGTGCTCAAGGCGATCGTCGATGCCGCCAACGCCCAGGTGCCGCGCGTCAACGGCTACTCGCGCACCGGCGGCATGGCCAAGCCTTACGGCAGCGCCGCGCGTATCGCGGCTCCGCCGCCCGTCGCCGTCCGCCAGCTCGCCTGACCCGGTTCGGGCTTCTGCCCCGCGCGCCGCGGCGCCGCAGGAGCTTTTTGCTGCCTTTGTTCCGCTCCGCCGGCCCCGGCAGTTTCTGCCGGGCAACCCGTTCCGCTGCCGGCCTGGCCTGAGCCCCCGGCCTAGCCATCCGAATAAAAACCATAAATATCAATTAGTTAAAATAACACCCCTTGGCATACCGCTTGCTCATCAATGGCTGAATAAACGTACCGCGACGACGCGGACCTGTTAGCGGACCCGAAGACGACCCATGACGAACTCGATCTCCTCCGCGCTTCTGGTTGCCACCTCGGGCCTCAAGGCCGCGCAGGCGGGTATTGACGTCGTCACGCGCAACGTCTCCGGCTCGCAGGTCGAAGGCTACACGCGCAAGAACGCTACTCTCGAGAGCCTCGCCCTGGGCGACACCGCCAGCGGCGTCCGGGTCCATGAAGTCACTCGCTTCGTCAACGAAGCGCTCCAGCGCCAGATGCGGTCGATCACCTCGATCACCGAGCGCCTGGGGGTCGAAGACGACTTCCTCGGCCGTTTCGAGACGGTGTTCGGCAAGCCGGGCGACAATATCGCCATCACCTCGAAGATCGGCAATCTCGCCGACGCCTTCCGCTCCCTTTCGGTCTCTCCCGATCTGGGAACCTCTCAATTCCAGGTGCTGAGCGCCGCCGAGGGCGTTGTTCAGAACCTCAATCTGCTGTCGACGACGGTCCGCTCGCTGCGCGAAGAGGCCGACAACGCGATCAAGGAATCGGTCACCATCGTCAACGATGCGCTGACGCTGATCCAGGACCTCAACCTGCAGATCGCCACCTTCCGCGCCCAGGGCCGCAGCACGGCGGACCTCGAGGACCAGCGTGACCTGCAGATCAGTAAGGTCGCCAAGGAGATCGACATCTCCTACTTCGAGCGCGAAAACGGCGAGATCTGGATCTCGACCCGCGCGGGCCAGTCCATCCTGGACGCCAGTTTCGACCCGGCGAACCCGCCGCTCTCGTTCATCCGCTCGCCGGTGATCCAGCCGGGCAGCGCCTACTATCCGGACTCCGTCTCGTCGGTCGTCACCGGCCTGCACGGGCTGGTTGTCGGCAGCACGGACATCACGCCGGACCTGCGTGGCGGCCGTATCGCCGGCTACTTCAACATCCGTGACGAGTTCCTGCCGGCGACCGAAAGCCAGCTGGACGAACTCGCTGCCCAGATGATCGAGAGCTTCAACTTCCTCGATCTGCAGCTCTTCACTGACGGCACCGACATCCTGCCGTCCAATCTCCGCAACCAGGCCGCTTTCTCGGCTGGCGACGGGTTGACCGCGACGCCGATCACTGTGACCGACACGAGCGCCCTGTCGGTCGGTATGCGGGTGCATTTCGGCAATCACGACACGACCTACCACATCACCAGCATCGTCTCGGCCACCGAGTTCACGATCGAGGAAGTCGGCACCACCACCGGCCTGACCGATGATGTCCCGGCTTTCGAAGACATCATGTTCGGGCCGGAGATCCCCGAGATCACCAACCTGAACGCCGCCGCCATCGGCGGCGGCACCACCGCGGGCACCAATCAGCTGCAGATCACCAGCTCGATCGGCGTCGAGGTGGGAATGCGCATCAAGTTCGCCAACCACGACACGATCTACACCATCACGGCGGTCGAGCCGACGGGCGGCCTGGTCGCCGGCGAGTTCCTGCTGTCGCCGGATGGCGGCGGCAACGGGCTCCAGGCGGCGATCTCCGCCAACGAGGCGATCAGCGTCCTGCATCCGGCGCCGGGCATCACCGGGCTGGCTAGCCGCATCAAGGTCAACACCACGGTCGCCAACAATCCCTGGCGCGTACGCGACGGCACGCGCGTCGACTCGCCCAGCACGCTGACCAGCAACAACACCTTGCCGCTCAACGTCATCGGCATGTTCGAGAGCCTGCAGAGCTTCACCAAGAACACCGGCCTCTCGACCCAGTCCACGCTCGAGGCATTCGCCGCCGGCGCACTCTCCTACCAGGCGGTCCGCCGCAACGCCACCCAGAGCGAGCTCGCCTCGCAGACCCTGATTCGCGACACATTCGACCAGCGCATCAAGAATGACTCCGGCGTCAACGTCGACCAGGAGCTGGCCTTCATGCTGCAGGTCCAGAATTCCTACGCCGCCAGCGCCCGCGTGATCACCGCCATCAAAGAGATGCTCGACGAGCTTCTCCGTATCGGTTGACGAACCGGAAAGACACGATCATGGTCAGCAACGTCTCCACCCTCGCCCAGAACCAGTTTATCCGCTCGCGGATCCTCGATCTGCAGAACCAGATGAACAGGCTGCAGGAGCAGGTCAGCTCCGGCAAGAAGGCGATCACGTACAGCGGCATCAGCGAGGTGAGTTCGCTGTCGCTTCAGCTCAACAACATCAAGCAGACGACCAACGAGTACATCGACAACATCACCAAGGCAAAGACCCGCATCCAGCCGATGCAGGGCATCCTGCAGCGGCTCAACGACATCGCCGGCGACATGCGCAACGACGCCCTGGTCGCCACCAGCGATGCACTCGATGCCACCAAAGGCAACGGCGCGCTCAAGGCGCTGGCCCAGCAGCGGCTCAATGAGATCGTCTCGCTGCTCAACATCAAGGTCGATACCGACTATCTCTTCGCCGGCCGCGCCAGCGCCACGGCGCCGATGCAGCCCTATGGCGACATCAACTCCGCCAACTCGATCCTCGGCCAGGTCGCAGCCCTGAACTCGAGTTATGCCCTAGGCCAGACGGCGATCTCCGGCCAGCAGCGCTACGCGGCGATCAAGGACTACCTCGCCAACCAGATCACCCGCGAGGCGCCCGGCGGCTCGGCACCCGCTCCCTACGGCTTCCAAGGGGAGACCGGCGCTCCCGGCGGCAACAGCTACAACTTCACACTGGAGACCGCGGCCAACGCCGGCGACACGTCGATCACCGTCACCTCGTCCTTCGACCTGCCGGTGCCCGGCCAGTTCATCGAATTCGGCACGATCCCCGTCCACAACGCGACCTACCAGATCACGGGCGTCAACACCGCGACGCGGACGATCACCTTCGACCGCGTCCCAGCCCCGGCCGGCGACGGCCTCGACTTTGACGTGGCGGCCGGCACCGCAATCAACTTCACCACACCCGCAACGGTCAAGACTATCGTCGAGAAGTCGGCCGGCCCGACGTCTGACATCACCGTCCTGCCGCAAAGTGCTGGCGACACCACGGTGCTGGTGCTGGACATTTCTGAGTACACGATCGGCGACCGCATCGAGTTCGGCAGCGACCCCGGCGTTTACTATGACGTCACCGGCGTCGACCCCGATACGAACCTGATCAGCATCCGTCAGCATCCGGACGGCGGCGGGCTGGCCAACGCCATTCCCGGCAGCGACAGCATCAGCATCACCCACGGCTACGCGCCTGGCGACACCCTGATCACGCTCAGCGACGTCACCGGCCTGTCGGCGGGTCAGAGCGTCAAATTCAGCAACAGCAGCGCCACCTACAGCGTGGTCAGCGTCAACACGTCGACCAACCAGATCCAGATCACGGCGGAGTCCACCGCCCAGGGCTCCGGCCTACAGACCTACCTCGCGCCGCCCACAGCCGGCGAACCCGGCGGCGAGGCAACGGCCCAGTTCGGCGAAAAGATCCCGCCGCTGCAGGTCCGCATCGACAACGGCATCAACCTCGAATACGGCGTCCGCGCCGACAATCCCGCGATCCGCAAGATGCTCGACGCCCTGTTCGCGCTCGCCACCACCGACCTCGACACCACCGACGTGGCCGGGTTCCGCGAGATCGCCCGGCTGGCCGCTGACGACCTCAACACCTCCCGCGGTATGTTGAGCGACCTGAGCGCCGATCTGGGCGTCAAGGAGAACGTCCTCGATACCACCGAAACGCGGCATAGCGACTTCATCGTGGTGACCGAAACCCAGATCGACAAGGTCGAGAACGTCGACATGGCCGATGCGGTGTCACGCCTCACCCAGACGCAGACGAATCTCGAGGCGTCGTACAAGCTCCTCGCCAGCATTCGCAGCCTGTCGCTCGCCAACTTCATCTGAGCCCGCGCGGGTTGCCCTTGCGGCTGGCGCGACGGGCCGCGTAGCCTGCGGTCCAATGACGCCCACCTCGCCGCCGGGCACCGGTTCGATCGCCGATACGCTCGTCCAGCAGGCACTCGCCGCCCGCCAGGCCGGACGCCTGGCCGAGGCCGCGAGCCTGTTTGCCCGTGCCCTCTCTGCCGGCCCGCCGCATGCGCAACTGCTGCTACTTACCGGCGAGACTCTTTATCGTCTGGGTCTCTGGCGTGGGGCCGAGGACGCAATTATCGCCGCGCGCCGGATGCAGCCGGGAGACCCGAGTGCCGATCTGCTGCTCGGCCGAGTCCTCCAGGCACGAGGCCGTGCGGATGAAGCCCTGGCGGCGTTCGAGGGCGTCACCACTGATCGGCCGACCGATGCGATGGCCTGGCGCTTCCAGGCGACGGCGCTCGTAGCTCTGGGCCGCCGCGGCGAGGCGCGTGCCCGGCTGAATACCGCCGACGGGCTGCAGCCGCAGACCGCCTCCGGCTACAACGAGTTCGGCATCAGTCTGCTCGCGGAGCGTCGCCCGATCGAGGCCGAGCTGATGTTCCGCCGGGCGCTCGAACTCGATCCCGAGCTTGTCGCATCCTGGCAGAATCTCGGCGCGGCCCTGGCCGCGCAGGATCGTCTGGATGAAGCTATAGACGCCGAGCGCCGGGCGGTCCGGCTGCAGCCGGCCTCGGCTGCAGGCTGGACGAATCTGGGCGCATTCGCCAATGCCGGGGGCCGCTTCCGCGAGGCCCGCGAGGCGCTCCAGCGCGCCTACACCCTGGCGCCCGGCTCAGCGGACACGCTCAACAACCTGTCCAATCTCCGGCTGGACGAAGGCGATGCCGCCGGAGCCCTCGCGTTGCTCGACGGCGCCTTGCGGAGCACACCGGCGCATCGGTCGGCCACCGACAATTGGCTGCTGGCCCGCAACTACGTCACCGACACACCCTTGTCCGACTGGCAGAGCCGGGCTCGAAAGATCGTCGCAACGCTGCGACCGGACGCCCCGCCGCTGCCGCACAGCAACGACCGGACTCCAGACCGTCGCCTGCGCGTCGGGGTCGTCTCTCCGGATTTCCGACGGCATTCCTGCGCCAGCTTCCTCGCTCCGCTTTTCGCGCGCTGGCGGCGCAGCGAGATGGAGCTCTTCGCCTATTCGGACAATGCCGCCGATGATGACATCACCCTGCGCCTCAAGGCGCAGGCCGATGCCTGGTGCCCGGCCACGACCTATAGCGACATCGCGCTGGCCGAGCGGATCAGCGACGACCGCATCGATATCCTCGTCGATCTGGCCGGGCATATGGCGGGAAACCGCCTGCCGGTCTTTGCCCTGAAGCCGGCACCGGTGCAGGTTTCCTGGCTCGGTTATCCTGACACGACAGGTGTCGAGGCGATCGACTACCGCCTCACGGACGCGATCGCCGACCCGCCAGGCCAGACCGAGGGCCTGCACAGCGAAACGCTCTGGCGCCTGCCTCACTGCTTTCTGGCATTCGCGCCGGATCATCCGGCCGAGGCGTCCGCTCCTCCCGCGGACTCCGACGGCGTGGTCTTCGGCTCGTTCAATCACCTGCCAAAGGTCACGCCGTCCGTCGTCGCGACCTGGGCGCGCCTGCTGGCTGAAGTGCCGCGGTCGCGGCTCATTCTCAAGGCCAAGCGCCTGGGCGAGCCCGAGACGCGGCAACGATATCTCGCGCTCTTCGCCGCTCACGGGATTGGCGAAGATCGCCTCGATCTGATGGGATGGCAGAGTGCGCCCGCCGATCATCTGGCGCTCTACCGGCGCGTGGATATCGCGCTCGACCCATTCCCCTACAACGGCACCACTACCACCTGCGAGGCCCTGGCCATGGGCGTCCCCGTCGTCAGCCTGGCGGGGTCGAGGCATGCCTCGCGGGTCGGAGCGAGCCTCCTGACCGCGGTCGGGCTCGAGGCCCTGGTGACACGATCGATCGATGACTACGTGGCGTGCGCGGCCGGCCTGGCGCTGGGCGGCGAGCGGCGTCGGGCGATTGCCCGCAAGTTGCGTGTCGATATGGCGGCCTCGCCGCTATGCGATGCCAATCGCTTCGCCGGCGACTTCGCCGCGGCGATGCGGGAGATGTGGAAACGCTGGTGCGGAAAAGGCGCCTGACGGGCGCCCTGAACGGCCTACTTCAGGCCTTCGATGATGCTCTTGTTGACGCTGATCAGCGGATCGAGGTCGGTCTGGCCATCCATGACCAGTGTCGTTTCCTTGTTCACCCAGATCGCCAGGCTGATGATGCCGGCGCGGATTTCCTTGGGAAGCTGGTTGTCGTCCGCCGCGGCCTCGTAGGCCAGGGTGTCCCAAACGCGCTTGTTCCAGAGGATGGCGTCATACAGCTTCTGAACGTTGTTGATGTCGCGGCCGGCTTCGATCAGGGAGGCCGTCACCTGGCCCAGCAGCCGGCGCTCCGTCGCCCGAGGATTCTCGGTGACGTTCAGTACCTTGCCGTACGCCGCGTAGCCGCTCATCGCCGCTTCTCCTTCTCCGCACCCCTGTCGCTTCCGGCCTTCGGCCCTCCGGGAGCGACCTCAAGCAACTTGCTCTCGAACTGGATGAGGCTCTTGCAGAGTTTCAGCGCTTGGTAGAAACGCTTCATATTAACCTGCTGCAAAATCCCCATCAACGCGCGCCGCACCTCCGCGAGGGTGGTGTTGGCCAGGTAATCATCGATCAGACCCGCGAAGCGGCTGTAGTAGCCGTCATGCCCCTCCGGGTCGATGTACATCAGCATGATCACGAAGTAGATCCGCTTGGCGGGCGTATTCGCCTCGTGCTCCTGCATGATGTCCTTGGCGCGCATGAAGGTCGCCTGGTTCTGCAGGATGAGCGACGCACCGCTCTTTCCCGCGACCATCACCGCGCCATTGACGATGAATTTCTCACCCGCCTTGAGATCAATCTTCAGCGACATTGCTCAAATTTTACGGATTTGGGGTTGAGAGTTAGTTAACGGCGATCTTAAACCGTTGAAAAGCCCAGCGCTGTACCGATTCCCCCGGTCAGGCCGTATATATAAGGGAAACTGAGCCCACTAGGAACCCTTACGGGGCGTCGCGCGACAGTGCCAGCGCCAGAGGGCCCGGCACAGGCGGTGAAACTGCCGTGCCCGCCCCCGGCCGTCACACAGGGGCGATTCCGCAACACGCCGGCGCAGGCCGGCCCGCAGCGCAGCCAGCGCACCGGGGTCCGCAGCCAGTCCTGCAGCCACGACTGCATACTCCTCGCGGTTTCCTGCGACCAGCCTGTCCAACCCCATGACCCTGAGCATCGAGGCGGACCAGCCTCCGACCATGGTCTGGCCGCGGAGAGTGACGACGGGGACCCCCATCCACAGGGATTCGAAGGTCGTGGTCGAGCCGGTGAAGGGTGCCGGATCAAGGCCGATATCGATCCGTCTGTAGATATCCAGAGCGCCCGTACCCGGTGTATCCTTCTCGACCATCTCGATACGCTCTGCGGCGACACCCAGCGCACCCAGCTGGCCGGTGATGCGCTCCCGCAAGGCGGCCGAGCCGTAGCGATCGCGGAAGCGGAACAGCAGCCGCGACCCCGGTACGGCCTGCAGTGCCGCACCGAAGAGTGCCAGCGCGTCGTCGCCCAGCTTGGCGGGGTTGTTCGTGACGCCGAACGTCACCACGCCCCGACCCAGCAGCGGCAGCGGCCCAACCTCGGCAGCCGGCAACAGATCGTGGATGTAGAAGCTCGGCAGGCGTACCACGCGCTCGCTGAAACGCTCGCGCGTCTCCCGCGGCACGAGCACCGGATCGGCAACCAGGTAGTCGATCTCGCCGAAGCCGCTTGTCGCAGGATCGTGAAAACTCACCTGGACAGGGGCAGCACGGAAAGCCGCAACGCTCGGCCGGTTGCGGTCGAAGCGCCCGGCCAGCAGGACGAGGATGTCGATCCCATCTTCCCGGATCGCCTGGGCGAGTTGGACGTCGCTCAGGCCGGTGACGTTGCGCCAGTGATCGACCAGGCTCTCGCAGCGTCGCGTCGTCTCGTTTGGCGCCGCGACGTCGGCATAGACGAAGGATTCGACATTCTGGCGGTCAGGATTGGCAAAGATCGGCAGCAGGTTCCGCGCGACCGGATGCGTGTGCAGGTCCGAAGAGACGTAACCGATGCGCAGGCGACGGGCCGGATCACGCGACGTCTCGGGCACGATCATCGCCGGGACGGCGGCACGCGCGAGCCGGGCATAGCGGCGATGCTCGGCGAAATGGGCCGCCGACTCCCAATCATCGGCGTAAACCAGCATGCCAAGAAGGGCGCGCTGCGTTGCTGCGGATTGTGGCTTGATCTGCGTGGCGCGGCGAGCGCTCGCCAGCGCCTCGCGGTGCCGGCCGAGATCGTTCAGCACGATGCCGCGGTTACGATGCATTTCGGCAATGTCCGGACGCAGCCCGGCCGCGCGATCGACGCTGGCCAGCGCCTCGTCGAGATGCCCGAGATCCCGCTGGATCAGGCCGAGATTGGCATGCGCCTCGGCGAAATCGGGTTTTAGAGCAATAGCGCGGTGGATATTGCGCTCGGCCGCCTGGAAGCGCCCCAGGCTGCGTTCCGATGCGCCAAGATTGGCAAGCGCCTCGGCGTAGCTCGCGTCGATCTCCAAAGCTTTTGTGAAGCTGCCGATAGCCTCGACAAATCGCCCGAGCTGGGCAAGTCCGCGACCGAGATTGTTATGCACCACCGCGTTCTGCGGCGAGAGCTCTCGCGCGATGGAGATGTGCGCTACCCCTCCCGTGGCGTCCTCCTGGTCGATGAGCAGGACACCGAGGTTGTTGTGGGCTTCAGCCAGACCGGGATCGAGAGAAAGCGCTCGGCGATAGGCCGCCATGGCCGCCGCGGTACGGCCGGCTGACTGGCACGCGGCGCCGAGATTGTAGTGAGAGCGCGCATCGGAGGGCTGCAGCGTGACGGCGCGCTCCAGCCACTCAATCGCCGCTTCGCTCTGACCGCTATCCTGAAGCGCCGCGCCGAGGAGCGCACAGGCCTGCGCGTTGCGCGGCTCGATGGCTACCGCCTTGCGCGCCGTGCGCACCGCCTCCTCGTGGTGCTTTTGCTCGCGCAGCACACCGCCCAGGCCGACCAGCGCACCGACCCGAAACGGATCCAGGGTCAGGGCCGTCCTGAAGGACGCCACCGCCTCATCCGGCCGCGACGCCCTGACCAGCAGGAGCCCGAGATTGACGTGCGCCGAAGGCTCCCGCGGCTTGAGCTCCAGAGAACGCCGTATCCCCTGCTCCGCTTGAGCAAGGCGGCCGGCCTCCATGTCGAGCGCGGCCAGATAGTGAAGCGCGTCGGCGTGGCTAGGATCGCTTTCCAGCAGGCGCCGGTAAATGGCCTCGGCCTCGCTCACGCGGCCTTCGCGATGATGGCGCTGCGCCTCGGCAAAGAGCGCGTCGGCGGTCATACGGCCGCGTTCCGGCACCAGCGACGCCACAGCGCCCGGTAAACCCGCTCGATCTGGCGGGCGCGCAGCGGGCCGTCGCACAGCGGGGATTGACGCACACGCTCGCGCAGATCACGACGCAGAGCCAAACGCAACCGTTGATCGGCGGCAAGAGCTTTAGCGATGGCTATATAGCTCTCGGCGTTGTCGGCGATCAGGCTACCCAATCCCACGCTCCGGAGCATCGAGGCGGACCAGCGCGACATCATCGTGCCGCCGACGACGGTGACGACCGGCACGCCCATCCACAAAGCCTCGAACGTTGCCGTCGAGCCGCCGAACGGAAAGGGGTCGAGGGCAATGTCGATGCGGTTGTAGTGGGCCAGATGGTCGGCACGCGAATCATGCCCACCCAGAAGCTCCAGGCGGTTCGCCGGAATGCCGAACGCGCCAAACGTGGCGATCATTCGCATCTGGAGATCCGCCGCCTCGAACCAGCGGCTGTATTTGAGGATCAGGCGAGAGTCGGGGACAGCGGCCAGGAGGTGGGCCCAGACGGCGAGGATACCGCTGTTGAGCTTTGCCGGGTTATTCAGGCAACCGAAGGTGATCGGACGCGACGCCACATCCGGGGGCGGCACGGGAATTTCCTCGAGCGGCGCGTGGACATAGATGCCGGGCAGCCGCACGACACGCTCGGTAAATGTCTCGCTGTGCTTTGCCGGGCATACGGTGCGGTCGGCGATCAGGTAGTCGAAAGCCCTGCTGCCGCTTGTCGTCACGTCGTGAAAGCTGACCTGGACCGGTGCGGGGCGCGAGGCGCAAACCCCCGGCCGGTTGCGGTCGAAATGGGAGGCCAGGCAGACCAGGATGTCGATTCCATCCTGCTGGATGAGGTCGGCAGCCGCCGAGTCATTGAGACCGCGGATCGGGCGCCAGAAATCGACACTCGCCCGCAAACTCTCGGTCATCGCATCCGGAGTTTCGATGTCAGCGTAAGCGACCACCTCGAAGTCCCGGCGATTACGATGGGTGAGCAGAGGCTCGATATTGCGCCCGACCGGATGGTCGCGGAAATCGGACGTCACATAGCCGATGCGAAGACGCCGCTCCGGTACCGCGTCCACAGACAGCGAACGCTGCGTCCCAGCCGATTCATCGAGCAGCCGCCCGAACCGCTTGGCCAGGACGAAGCGCGTGGGGTTCGTCTCCGCCGGATCGTAGAAGGAGGCGGTCACGCCGTAGCGGGCGAACTCCAGCGCATGGGCACGGATGCCGAGCCCGCTACGATAGATCCCGATAGCCTCGCTGTGACGGCCCAGCATCTGGAGGACAAGCGCGAGGTTGTGCCGTGCCTGCGCCAGGTCGGGCGACGCCTCGAGCACGAAATGATACTGCTCGGCAGCCTCGCTTAACCACCCCTGGTTCTGCAGCGCCAGCGCGAGATTGAACCGCGCGGTGACGAAATCGGGGCGCGCCAGCAGCGCGCGCCGGAACCATTCGGCGGCATCCGCCGGCCGCATCTGTGAGCGAAAGCCATTTCCGAGGTGAAAGTAGACATCCGCGCCGGCCGGGTGGCGCGCCGGATCGAGCGGATCGAGGGCGGCAGCGGCCTGCTCCAGCTTGTTGAGCCCCATAAGCGCCAGACCAAGACGAAATCGCGTCGCCGCGTCGCCCGGCTCGGTCACCAGTATCTCCTCGTAGCGTGCGATAGCCTCCGCAAGGCGGCCGGCGTTGTGCAGGGCGATGGCCGCATCGAGATCCGGACGGGACGCCGCCGTCATGTCCTGGCCCTGCGGTTGTGGAGGGCGCGATAGAGACGCTCGAGCTGGCGCGCCCGCGCCTTCCCGTCACACAGCGGCGACGCCGCCACACGCCCCCGCAAGCCCCGCCTCAGCTCCGCCCGCCGGCTCCCGTCCCGCGCCAGCTCCACGGCCAGCGCC